>Ga0209581_1000953_pt1 | contig 40709 bp, 35 predicted proteins | sample Coa_R2_FD_187160 | JGI IMG/M metagenome (GOLD analysis project Ga0209581, IMG submission 187160) | Surface soil microbial communities from Centralia Pennsylvania, which are recovering from an underground coalmine fire - Coalmine... | ecosystem: Environmental > Terrestrial > Soil > Unclassified ...
TTGCGTCCCGGGGAACAGAGAATGACAGATGCGTTGATGATTTTCATCTCATACTCCGCAAAGAAGCGTGTTTCATATGCAAGGTCAACAACCGGAAGTACACGCTATGAACTGTGTATGGAATGTCGCTGCAGCAGAAGCGCTGCGGCGCCGCGTAATCTGGCCACGTCACCCTCATGCGTAGGCGCCAGGCGAGGAGGTTTACCCGCGAGAGTCGATGCAGCCAGCTCTGCTTCAATAATCGAGGCAAAGCGATGCCATGCTGAGGTCACGTCACCGGCAACCAGAATAACCTCCGGAGAGAGGGCAGCAGTGACCATACGCAATCCCTTGCCGATGTAACGTGCCTGCATCTTCAATGCTTCTACTGCACGGGCATTTCCTTCTTCAGCAAGGTTCAGCAGCTCGTGGTATGTAATTCTTTTTGCTTTTGGCTCCAGCTCGCTGTAATACCGCAAAGCAGCGTTGCAGGATGCATACATTTCCCAGCACCCTTTGGCTTTGCAGCCACAAAGCGGACCTGCGGGATCAAGAGGAATATGGCCAAACTCGCCCGCCATGCCATGCTGCCCTGAGACGAGATGCCCATTCGTCATCACGCCTGCTCCGATGCCTTCTGAGACGGTAATGAGGACAGCATTTCGAACACCATCCATTCGGCCAAACCAAAGCTCCGACATCAGGCATGCCGTCGCAGCGTTCTCCATTTCAGCCGGCAGTCCCATGCCGCGCTCAATCGTGTGCTTAATGTCGAATTCCGGCCAATGCAGGTTAGGAGCAAAAATAAGTCGTTGTGTTTCCGTATCGACGCGACCCGGCACGCTGATACCGATGCCTTCCACGGATTTTTTAGGATGATTGTCGCGGATGCGCTTCATGCACTCGATGATGCTCTCGGTGGCCTTCGTCGGGTTCGATCCGATAGGCATCAGCGAGCGTGAGAGCAGGTGACCGTTCAGATCAATCATGGCAACGGTGGCCTGCCGCGGGTGAATATCGACCGCGAGAACAACAAGATCATCATTCATGTGCAGGAGAGTGGGGCGGCGTCCGCGCGGAAGATGGGCCATGGCCCCTTCCTTAATCCAGCGCTCCTTAATCAGCTGTTCAATAATCTGAGAAACAGTGCTGCGTTGCAGGCCGGAGAGCCGGGCGAGGTCAGCGCGAGAAATTGGCTGTCTGGCCCGTATATGCTGCAGCACAATGTCGCGATTGATGCCGCGTGCGGTTTCGCTCGATGCCAGTTCGACGACGCTCAAGTCGACGCGCCGCATTCCGTTTGCCCTTTGCTTCGGTCGTCCCAAAACTTCTCCTGACGCAAATCGATTGCCTGCAGGGGTTATCGCAGGTCGAATTCAATGTACACCCGTGTAACGGCATTTGGTGCTTCAGACGCCGCAGTTATTGATTGACGCCACTGGCCAGGTATCCTCCGTCTACAATCACAATCTGACCTGTGACATAGGAAGCTGCCTCAGAAGCGAGAAAGACAGCTGCTCCCACCAGCTCATCCGCATGACCAAAGCGCTGCATGGGAATACGCATGCGCATCTCGTTTCCGCGCTCCGTCTTGTTTAATAGATCTTCATTCAGTGACGTGGGAAAGATCCCCGGTGCGATCGCGTTGACACATACGCCATCGCGGGCGAGTTCGATAGCAAGAGACCGGGTCAGCGAGCCAACCGCTGCCTTGCTCGCACCATATGCAGCTACTTCATGAAAGGCAACAAAGGTGGCAAGTGATGCGATATTGACGATCCTACCGTAGCGCTGCGCAACCATTGTCTTACCGAAGATCTGGCAGGCTCGAAAGGTGCCGGTGAGATTGGTTTCAAGAATTCTGTTCCATTCCTCTTCCGTGCACTCCAGGGTAGGGGTGCGTCGCGTAATCCCGGCGGAGTTCACGAGGATATCCACGCGACCGAAAGCCTCGATCACCCGAGCATGCAGTGCTTCCAGGGAAGACCGGTCGAGCACATCGGCGGTCAGCGCGAGTGACCGGCGTCCGAGTGCAGCAATTTCAGCAGCAGTCTGTTCAACCTCGGCAGCGCGCCGAGAGGCTGCTATAACGTCCGCTCCTGAGCCGGCCAGACCAAGCGCTATGGCGCGACCGATGCCCGAAGTCCCTCCGATTACAACAGCCGTTTTTCCGCACAGATGAAAAATGTGATTGCCCATGTAACTCCATAAAAGACGATGCGCGCACGCACTGACCATTTAGTTTATCTGGATAGCAAAAATAAAACGCAAAGCCCATTTACCGGAAATACAATGATCATTTATGCAAAATAACGGCCATGTCACTTTCATTGTTTGTCAAATAGTTTGATACAAATACAAAATATATCTGAGGGTTGGTGATCTTGCAAAATATCCGTTGCTATGGGGCTGGAGCGACTGGAAGTATCTTCATGCGTGTGATTTCAGGGCAATCAAAGCAGGCGGCACACTCATTTCGGGATTAGAAGTATTCTTATTTCCTCCGCGGTTCCTGCGCCAGTCCTCTGAGATACAACTGCAACCACTCATGAACAGGCCATCCGGGAAAGCTTTCATTCCATTCTTTTAGCACCTTTTGAGCGGCGGCAAATTCCTTTTGTCGCGAAGAATAAAGCTCCGATGATTCGGCCAACAGGAGCACCCGCATGCGCTCTCCGCCAAGACTGCCGAAGAGGCGTAAGCGATAAATCCCAGCATGGGAAAGCGGCAGCTGAGCGTTATCGTGGGCACCGGCCCAATTCAGCGGACGTTCAGAGAGTGGCTGCCCGCTGTCGTCCAGCACGGCCATCTTGTATTGCCCAGGCGGCAATCCGCCCAGGGCCTGTCTCAACAGAATGGAACCATCCGCCTGTAGAGCAACAATTGCTTCTGTCTCAGTCGTGGTGGGTGATGGCAACAGAGTCGTGCTCGATTCCGGCTGGCGCATTGCCGCGCGTACCGTTTCGAATAACTCAATGGCGTCGTCCTCAGGTTTAGAGATCAGCGCCGGCACGCGAAAACCCTGTGCGCATGTATACGCATCGTGACATTCAAAAAGAAGCCGCTGTCCATCGGGCAGTAGTACCAACATGGAAGCATTCGTTGAATCGCCTGAGGTGAGCAGCGATCCGGGGGCAATTCCATCACTCCGGTGAACAACCTGCGTGCGGTTCACCATCCAGACGCCTCTCACTTCCCATGCAATTCCGTCTTCCGATTGCGACTGTGCCGAGGTCGCAATCAGCGGAAGAGCGAGCAGACAGATACTCAGCAGTCTCATCTTCCTATCCTGATCGAAGAGCTTCACCTCCGCAAATCCGGAAATGGTAACTCCCTGACGTAACTGTCATAGGCACACATCCGATAACCGTTGGTTATGTCTCAAAAGTGTTCTTGTTGCAAGTGATCTGAAAATGTGCAGCAAACTTGGTAATTGCTTGCTGACTTGTGCAACACAGTTTCCATTTATTGCGAATCTTTATTTTGCCGTAAATGCGGAAAAACCGCTGATTGCCGGGTTTTACGAGCTATCCAAGCACATTCTCGGTTCCTACTGCTCCTGGTCTTTTGATTGCACAGTGCCGCAGCGTTGGAAAGCACTGGAGATAGACAGCAAAAAATTGTTGCAGCGCGCAATCATACAGCTGGCTACCCAGAGCGCCAACGAACGTCTTGTTCGCTGGATAAAATCAGGTGCGATTTTCTATTACTTCCCAGATCTTTCGTTTTGCCGTTGCCGCATCCCTGCATACATTTCGTCGCGGGCATAGAGTCAGCGCATGGATGATATGTGCCCTGGCAGTCGCAGGCGCACAGGCGCAGACAGCCACGCCTGTCAATGTTCCGACGTGGCGTTATGACAACACACATGCCGGCGCGAACACGCAGGAAACCGCGCTGACGCCGGCAAATGTGAATACCAGCAGCTTTGGAAAACTGTTCAGCGTGGCGGTGGATGGCTATGTATATGCGCAGCCGCTCTATGCGAGCGGGCTCACGATGCCTGATGGACAGGTTCACAACGTGATTTATGTGGCCACGCAGCACGATACGGTATATGCCTTTGACGCAGATACAAACGGAGGAGTCAACGCGCAGCCGCTCTGGAAGGCGAGCATGCTGGATTCAGCGCACGGCGCTTCGCCGGGCGCGACAGCGGTCCCCAGCAGTGATCTCGGTACACATGACATTGTTCCGGAAATAGGCATTACTTCGACACCTGTCTATGACCTGACCACGAAGACGATCTATGTCGTCGCCAAATCAAAGGAGAATGGCAACTACATTCAACGTATTCACGCGCTCAACATGCTCACCGGCGCGGAACAGGCAAATAGCCCATCGCAACCGATTACTGCGACAGTAACAGGAACCGGAAATGGGAGCGCAGGCGGCCAGCTCACATTCAGCCCCATGTGGCAGATGAATCGTGTAGCTCTCAATCTATTTAATGGATATCTGTATATCGCATTCGGATCTCATGGCGATAACGGTCCGTGGCATGGATGGGTCATGGCATATGATGCCAACACTTTGAAACAGACGGGTGTGATCTGTCTCTCGCCAAATGGGTTCGGCAACGGAATATGGGGTGCCGGCGCCGGCTTGCCGATTGATACTGTGAATGGAACGGGCCGCATGTTTCTTTCTGCCGGAAACGGCTCGTTCACGAACTATCCGCCGCTGTCGGGAAATGTGGATTACGGCGACAGCATTGTTCGCCTCGATCTTGCGAACGGAACCCTTACACCGGGCAGCGCGTTTACACCGTTCAATCAGGCCTACCTTACGGCCGGCGATGTCGATCAGGGCTCCGGTGGAGAGCTTATGCTTCCTGATCAGCCCGGCCCGCATCCGCACGAACTGCTTCAGGTAGGAAAAGAGGGCAGAATCCTGCTTCTCGACCGCGATAATCTAGGCGGCTATGCTCCCGGAGGAACATCCAATACCAACATCATTCAGGACATCCCAAAGCAGACCGCCGGTTTGTGGAGCACGCCGGCCTATTGGAATGGCCACGTTTATATGTGGGGTAATGGTGATTCACTGAAGCGATTCGATCTCGCAAATGGATTGTTAAGCACCACGCCCAGCAGTACTGCCGCCATTCGTTCACTTTTTCCCGGGGCCAGCCCTGTGGTCTCTTCCAATGGGACAGAGAACGGCATTGTCTGGGCGGTAAAGACGGATGCGTATAACTCAAATGGGTCAGCAATTCTCTATGCATTCGATGCCAACAATGCAGTGAATCCGATTTATGAAAGCGATGCGAATCCGGTTCGTGATGATGCAGGCCCGGCTACTAAGTTTGCTGTTCCTGTGGTGACAAACGGAAAAGTATATGTCGGAGCCGCATATCAGGTGGATGTGTACGGTTTACTGAATGGAGCGCAGCAAGCACCGCCGCCTGTCATTACTCCCGGTGGAGGAGCTTTCGCCACCCCCCAGCAGGTGACAATCACCAGCTCTGCGCCGAACAGTGCAATTTACTATACGTCCGATGGCACTACGCCTACGACGGCTGCTAAGCCATATGCCGGGCCATTCACAATTTCCACCGGAACCACAATTCGAGCGGTGGTCAGTGCTCAAGGCTACCTGCAGAACTACAATTCCGCGACGTTCAGTTTCGTAACGCAAACGCCTGCGCCCATCTTTACGCCCGCTCCCGGTGTCTACACCGCGGCCCAGGTCATTACCATTTCCGATTCGATGAGCGGGGCCATCATCCACTACACCACAGACGGCACGACGCCTACAGCCAATTCGCCTGTTTATAGTGGGCCCATTACGGTAAACGGCGCGCAGACCCTGCAGGCCATAGCCACCAGTAACCTGACGCCAAGCAATGTCAGCGGCGGAACGTATTCGATTCAGTATTCAGGGACCGGCATTAATTTCGGAAGCGGTTTTTCGTCAATAACAGGATTAACGCTGAACGGCAGCGCCGTGCATAGCGATGACAGCCGCCTGCAACTCACCACGGGAGGGAAAAACCAGAGCGGGAGTGTCTTTTACAACACGGCCATGAATATCCAGTCGTTCACCAACGACTTTTCTTTCCAGCTTTCAAATGCGCAGGCAGACGGGTTTACCTTCGTGATTCAAAATGTAAAACCATCTGCGCTCGGCGCGGGCGGTGGCGCGCTTGGCTATGGAAACGACACGGCTACAGGTCTGGGCGGAATCCAGAACAGCATTGCCATCAAATTCGATCTGTACAGTAATGCCGGAGAGGGAAATAACTCCACGGGCCTCTACCAGAATGGCGCGACTCCTACGCTCCCGTCGATTGATCTGACCGCCTCCGGAATCAATCTGCACAGCGGCGATACCATGAATGTCCACATGGTTTACGACGGCACAACGCTGAACATGACCATTTCTGATTCTGTCACCGGAAAGAACTTTACTCAGAGCTTTCCAGTGAACATCCCTCAGGTCATTGGCAGCAACACTGCCTTTATTGGCTTCAGCGGCGGATCAGGCGGGCTTACCTCGAGCCAGAAAATTCTTACCTGGACATTTGTTTCCAGCGCGCCCGTTGCCACCCAGCCTCCGGTGATTTCCCCAAATGGCGGATCATTTACAACCGCTCAGATCGTAACCATTACTGATTCAACCACTGGAGCAGCGATCTACTACACAGTCGATGGATCCACTCCAACGACAGCTTCGTCCGTTTATAGCGGACCATTGACCATCAGCAGCGGTAAAGTAACCATCTCAGCGCTGGCCGTTGCTCCCGGTAGCAGCCCCAGCACAGTCACCTCCGCCACACTGACGATTGCCCCGCAGATCACAGCCGCGCCATCGTTTACTCCCGCGAGCGGAACATACATCGGCGCACAGACCGTCACGATGGCCAGCAGCACTCCGGGAGCCGTGATCTATTACACAACAGACGGATCAACTCCGACGACCAGCTCTGCTATCTATTCGGCCCCGATCAATGTATCCGGCACGGAAACAATTCATGCAATCGCTGTTGCGCCCGGCTTTGTTGCCAGCCAGGCCGGTAGTGCCGCCTACATTATTGAAGCCACTGGACAGAGTATTAACTTTGGAAGCGGTTTTATCAGCGCTTCCGGCATTGCTCTGAACGGCAGTGCGCAAATCAATACGGCAATTCATTCTCTGCGAGTCACAGACGGGCACGCATTTGAGGCTGGCTCTGCATGGGCGGCCACGCCGATCAACATCTCTGCTTTTACCTCTGATTTTAATTTTCAGATGAAGAACCCCAGCGCTGATGGATTTACCTTTGCCATCCAAAGCAATGGCGTTTCTGCAAAAGGAGTTGCCGGCGGCTCCCTCGGTTATGCCACGATTCCAAACAGCGTTGCGTTGAAATTCGATATCTACAACAACAGCGGGGAAGGCAAGAACTCGATCGGTGTTTATACCGCAGGAGCTCAGCCCATGACTCCGGCCACCGACCTGACTGGCAGCGGAATTGTTTTAACCAGCGGCGATATCTTCCACGTTCACTTGGCCTATAACGGCACAGCGCTTCAGGTATCCATCACGGATACAAATACCTCAGCTTCCTATTCTGCTGTTTTCCCTGTGGATATCCCCGGCGCTTTAGGAACAAGCCAGGGTTATGTCGGATTTACAGGTGGTACGGGCGGCGCGACCGTCATTACTGACATCCTGAATTGGACATTCACAGCTGCCAGTCAGCAGGTGGCAGCCGATCCCACCTTCAGTCCTGCTCCGGGCACTTATACGAGCGCGCTTCAGGTTGCTCTCACGAGCCTGACTCCAAACGCAACCATTTACTACACCATCGACGGCTCGCAGCCGAGCCACGGGTCGGCGGTCTACTCTGGCCCAATCCAGGTAAATGGAAATTCGCTGACCATCAAAGCATTTGCCAGTGCAGCGCAATTCAATGACAGCCCCATCGTGACCGGCACATATATGATTCAGCCTCCCGCAGTTGTGCAACCGGTGATCTCGCCCGCTGGCGGAACCTACTCATCCCCGCAGACAGTTTCCATCACTGCTGCTTCAGGAGCAGCGATCTATTACACGACAGATGGAAGCACGCCTACAGCAGCTTCCACACTCTATACAGGTCCGTTCCTGATTTCAGGTTCAAAGACCGTGAAGGCCATTGCAGTTGTTAGCGGAGTGGGGCAAAGCAACATCGCCACCGCAGCATATGTTATCCAGAATGGAGTTCAAGTCATCAATTTTGCCGCAGGCTTCACGAATGCTCAGGGCCTGACCTTCAATGCGAACGCAGGCCTCATGAATGACGGATCGCTGAAGATTACGGACACTGCCACCAAACATGAAGTTGGCAGCGTGTTCTTCACCGCGCCTGTCGACGTACGGCAGTTTCAGACAAGCTTCACCTTTCAGCTGACCAGTGCGGCTGCCGATGGCTTTACCTTCACCATACAATCCAATTCGCCAAAAGCTCTCGGACCCGGTGGCGGAGGTTTGGGTTATGGGGCGGACACTCCCGGCGCCCCGGGCGGCATACCCAACAGCCTGGCAATTAAGTTTGATCTGTACAGCAATGCCGGAGAAGGCAGTAATTCAACCGGCTTGTACACCGCAGGCGCATCGCCCACAGTCCCGGCGATCAATCTCACCCCGTCTGGAATCGTGCTTTCTAAAGGTAATCCGATTTTGGCAAACCTTACCTATGACGGAACCACTCTGACCATGACTCTTACTGATCAGGTTACGCAAAAGACTTTTACGCAAAACTTCACTGTGGATATCCCGTCAGTGGTGAACTCGACCTCCGCCTATGTCGGATTTACCGGTGGCACAGGAGGCTATATAGCGCTGCAAAAAATCCTGAACTGGACCTACACACAGACTTCAGCTACGCCGTAAATCACCCGGGAGGAGCTGATGTTAAAGCGCTTTATTTTATGTATAAACCGCCGTCATTCTGACAACCCTGAGCTACGCGAAGGGGACGAAGAATCTCAAGCCAGACCTTTACAGACACAGTGCCTGTTCAAGCCCCCCGTTGGCTTAAATGGGCACACGATGATGCCGGAAAGGTGCGAAAATTTAAGCTTTCTCGAAGAGGTCAACGAGACGTGGAACTTGAAGCCCAGAAGGCTTCCAGATGGAAGTGCGGGCTTTGCATGAAGAGTGAAGTAACCGGATATCCTTGAGCAGGTCTTCCTCTGATCAAAATAGAAAACCGTCATTCTGACAACGAAGAGGAAGAATCTTGAGCTCAGCGCGCTTGGATTCTTCACCTTCGACTCAGAATGACGACTTTGAGCCGGTGCTACGAATGACTTAGTGGACTACCGACTGAAACAAGGACGATTGCAGGAGACTGGCGAACTGGCTATCGGATGCCGAGTAGTGCACCTGCAGGGTTCCGGAATTAGAGTCAATGGCGGTGTTGTCGATAGCAGCTTTTTCCGCTGCTGTGCCGCTCACTTTTTTGTACATGGCCGCGGCATTGAGCAGCGAGGACATGGTTGCTGCAGTGAACGTATCAGGCGTGACCACATCAAGATTAAACTTAACGCCATTGTTGAAGTTCATGGTGTAACGCGATGCTGTCAAGCGTTTTTTAACCGTGTCGTAGTCGGCAAGCTGAGAGGCTTCCCCGAGCACGCCGCGCATCATCAGCTGCGTTCCTTTCTGGTCGAGAATACTCCAGATAGGCTCGCTATCCACGATGGTCATCTGCTGCATCATGGAATCATTGCTAAGAAGATTCGGCGCGAGTCCATCGCGGGCATCAAGCGCATACTTAATGGAGTCGCTGGAACCAAAGACCATCGTAGTGGGGTTCAGAAAGCTGACGAGCATGCCGCTCTGGCCCATGGGATAGAGGAAGTTGTTGCGGATTTTCGTAGACTTTAATTTCTGCTTTTTGAAGTTTGCAAGGATATCCGGAAGCGAGAACTGTCCCTGCGCGATGCCGACAATTTTGGTGGTATCGCCACCGCCCGGATAGCGGAAAGCAGCGAAGGCGAGCTCGTCTATGTCGTGATTATCATTGAGGCCCGAAGATTTGAGAGCTGTTTCAAGCTGCTTAAGCTCCGGAGGAAGCACGCGCGCCTTCAGATTCATGGCCGCATCGGAGTTCTGCATGGCGCGGTAATCGACAACGATGAGTTGCTGCACGTCTTTCGGAATGGCCGCGCGCGCGTCGCCACCGAGTTGCGCTGCCCCAGCAGGCAGAGATGCAAAGATGCCGAGCGCCATAGTGGCTGCCAGGAAAAGATTCTTACGAAACTTCAAAATACTTACCTCCGAGGCTGAGACACTCTCTGAATTCGTTGTTCAACCTCTGTATTCATCGGCAAGGCAAAGGCCTGCCTTCTATTTTAGACTGACGCGGTCCTGTTCGGACGTCGGCCAGGCAATGGGATGCTCCAGCTTGCGCTCCAGGAGCTTCTCATTGGGATCAAACCCATGTAATTGACGCACCCACTCGCTGTCATGCTCAAAAGCGGCTTCGGGCAGCAAACCGATAAGTTCTCCGCGAACCGGATGCACACGATGCCTGGCAGCCTGATGCTTGACTGCGGCATATGCGTCGGCCACGGAAGTCTGGCGGAAATCAGTGATATTCATCGAGATTTGTGCCATTCCGTGGGCGAGCACCCCCATAGCTTTTACGCCGGAAAGGCCGCCTGCGGAGGCGCGAATTTCTTTGGCAATGGCGCGGGCGGTGGCGACATTTTCCGTATCGAGATAAATGTTGTAGGCGATGAGAAAACGGCGCGCGCCGACGGCCGATGCTCCGGCGGTGGGATGCAGATCAGGACCGCCAATATCAGGACGGCGAGAGACATCTTTGCGGACGGCTTCACGCAGGCCTTCAAACTGGCCCTGGCGAACATTTTCGAGCAGAGCCCGGTCGGGACGCGATGCGGCTGCCTCGTAAAAATAGACAGGGATGTGATGGCGCTTCCATATCTCCATGCCTGCCTGCCGCGCAAGCAAGGCGCACTGCTCAAGCGAAATGCCGCGAATTGGGACAAAAGGAATCACGTCTGCAGCGCCGATGCGCGGGTGGACGCCTTTTTGCATCGTAAGGTCGATGAGTTCTGCAGCGCGCCCTGCCGCGCGAATGGCAGCTTCTACGATGGCTGCAGGAGGTCCGGCAATAGTGACAACAGAGCGGTTGTGATCGGAATCAAGAGACCAGTCGAGGAGCGAAACTCCATCGACCTGCATGGCCGAAAGAATGGACGCGACTTTGCGCGGGTCTGCCCCTTCGGAGAAGTTCGGCACGCATTCGATTAAGGCATCGGTCATGATTCTTCATCCTGCAATTCCAGGCACCCTACGAGCTACCTCCACCAGGTGTAGCCGATCTGAAACTGGACGCTGGCGTTCACTCCCGGATTGCGGTCGCCTAAGGATGCGCTTGATATATGAATCGCATTTGCGCCGAACGTCAATGACTGGCGTGACTTCACGAAATAATGGAAGCCAACGCCAAATTGCGGCGTGAAGTTCCACACGCTTGTTCCGCCAGGTTGTCCATGCGGGACGATGATATCGGGCGGATATTTGTGGTTCGTCCAGATGAGACCGCCTGCGCCCTGTACAAATGGAGCGATCTTTTTGCCGCCGTTGAGGTCCCAGCGAAGGATGATGGGCGTGATGCTGACGCCGGTGAAAGTGCCTCCGTTGAAAGGGAAGAGCGCCGTGCCTGTCTGTCCCTGGAACTCGTACCTCACCTCTTTTAAATGCGGAGGCGGCGTAAAGGACTGCCAGTAAGGCATAAGCTCACCGGCGTATTCAAATTGTCCGCGCAAAATGCCGGGCAGATGCTGATCGGTGATGACTTTTCCCAGGCGAAAACCTGCGCTGGTGAAACTGAAATCCGAGCGGTCGCCGATGCCTACGCCACCCTGGAAAAACGGGCCGAACTCCCAGGGACGAGTTGCCAGAACAGCCGATGCCGGACTTTGATTTGCGGGAGCCGCCGTTTGCGCGCTGGCCGAAAACAAGCTGGAGGCCAGAATAAAAAGAGAGGAAACGAATTTTTTCAGCATAGAGTGATCTTTGATTTCCTGATTGCTGATGAGACAGAGTGGGCGCAATTTCTTCTGTTTGAAAGAATGGCCGCCATTTCGGCGGCCCTGTGCTTTGCTTGTCGGCCGCTTACCCTGCGACTTCTTCCAACTGCTTCGCATCCATATCGAAATTCGAATAGACGTTCTGCGTGTCGTCGTGGTCTTCAAGCGCTTCAAGTAGACGGATCATCTGCGCTGCGGCGGAACCTTCGAGCTTGGTATAGGTAGTTGCAACCATCGTGACTTCTGACATTGTGGTCTCGATATTGGCATCGCGGACAGCCTGCGCTACGGCTTCAAATGCAGCCGGATCGGTGATGATTTCCCAGGTGTCGCCCTCGTCGTTGAGGTCTTCTCCGCCGGCTTCGAGCACGATGTTCATTAATTTTTCTTCATCGGCGGCGGTCTTTGGCACGGCAATTACACCTTTTTTGTTGAACATGAAGCGTACCGAACCGGACTCGCCGAGGTTGCCGCCATTCTTTGAAAAGATATGCCGAATCTCGCTCACTGTGCGATTGCGGTTGTCTGTAGTGGTTTCGACGATGATGGCCACACCCCCAGGACCGTAGCCTTCAAAGGTTATCTCTTCATAGATCGCGCCGGGAAGCTCGCCGGTGCCACGCTGGATCGCGCGTTTAATGTTGTCTGCAGGCATATTTTCCGCTTTTGCGGCGGCAATTGCGGTTCGCAGACGTGGGTTTCCGTCGGGGTCGCCACCGGCTTTGGCGGCGATGGTGATCTCTTTAATCAGGCGCGTGAAGATCTTGCCGCGTTTTGCGTCAAGAGCCCCTTTTTTGTGCTTAATTGTCGCCCATTTGGAATGGCCGGACATGGGAAACCTCTGCAGATTTTGTGTTTTTTCTTGCGTGAAATGCCTGAAAACAGGAGTAAATCAGGACGATTCCCGCAAACATTAAGTATATCAGGGGCAGCCGGTTGCTTCATTTTTCAGGCACACAAAGATATTGGGCAGCAATCCCGGATCGCGCGTGCTGTTCCTCTCATCGTCCTAAAATGATTTACATGACCAAGCAAACCTGGAATGCCACGGAATACGCGCTCAATGGACGGTTTGTCGCGGATCTTGCAGGAGGCGTAATGGATCTCCTCGATCCCAAACCCGGCGAGCAAATACTCGACCTCGGCTGCGGCGATGGCGCGCTGACCGCGAAGATTGCCGCGTCGGGCGCCGTGGTCAAGGGCATAGACAGCTCTGAAAGCATGGTCGCGGCGGCGCGAGCATTAGGGATTGATGCGCAGATTGCAAGCGCAGATGCACTCGATTTCGACCACAAATTTGATGCTGTATTTTCAAATGCCGCTCTGCACTGGATGCGCGATCAGGACATGGTGCTTGACGGCGTGCATCGCGCGCTCAAACCAGGCGGTCGGTTTGTAGCGGAAATGGGCGGACATGGCAATATTGCCGCGATTCAGGTAGCGCTGCTTGCCATTTTCGCAAAACATGGAATCGATGCCGTCCACGCAGAGCAGAATTACTTTCCCACTCCGGCGAGTTATGAGTCGCGCCTGCGGCATCACGGCTTCGATGTCCATTACATCGAACTTATTCCACGCCCAACTCCGCTTCCGGAAAGCGGCATGTATGGTTGGCTTCAGACCTTCCGTCGTGGACTCTTCGAGCAACTACCCGAAGCAGAAAGGGAAGGCGCGCTCACCGAAACAGTCCAGTTGCTGAAGCCCGTGCTTTGCGATGAGCTCGGCAAGTGGACAGCCGATTATGTCCGCCTGCGCTTTCTGGCGGTTGCCATTTGATACGGCAGGCTTGAGCTGTGATACTCTGCCGCGGTGCCAGATACTCCTAAAGTTGCCCAGGCCGTAATTGATCTTCGTCCCGGAAGCTTCCAGTCCAGCCTTAATGGGTTTCGCTTGCTATTGGAGACAACTCCTGACAGCGTGCCTTTTCTCTGGATTGCAGTTCGCACGCCTGCTGATGAACTCGTGGACCTGCAGATACGCAGCCGGAATATATATGTGGTCGGATTTAAAGGAGGAGATGGCTGGTATTGCTTTGATGGCGAACACGACGCATTGGGCAAACCATGCGGCACCAAATCGAATTACAACAATCTCGGCAAGGTTGGGACCATCAGCTATGACGATCTGAAAAGGCTGGGCGAACTCGGCCGGTTCCGGAAAGGCAAGACCCCGCTCGATAAAAGATTATGCGCAATCCTGATCGCCATTACCTCTGAAGCGACGCGATTTGCTGCCGTAGCCACTTATTTCACTGGTCTTACGAATAGCGTGGGGACCGCGCATTCGCCTTATCTGCAGCGCGGAGTCGACTTCGAATACCTGAAATCAACCTATTTTACGCAGTGGGAAAAACCACCTGATCCAAAGATGGAACCGGGAAAGGCATATCACTTTGTGAAGGGCGAAATCCTGCGACCGCATAAGTAAACAGCATCATCGCCCATACTTCTTCAGAATCTCCTGCAACTTGTCATGTGGAAGGCCGGGGACAGTGTGGCCGTCAATCCCGGTCATGGTCTTTGCGGCGAGCATCGCGTTCACGATGGCTTCTTCCGTGGCTTCGACCGTCGCTGAAAACAATGGGCTGATGCGCTCATTCGCAACAGTCTGTATCGTATTAGGGCCGGGCTCATCATTTGCGTGCGGATTTGCGGTTGAAAAGGCAAGAAAAATGTCGCCCGAGCCATTACCGGAAGTAGAGCCGGTGCGGGCAAGCCCCATCGTAGCCCGACGTGCCAGCCGCTTGAGTTGAGTGGGAATCAGAGGGGCATCCGTTGCCACAATGATGATGATCGAGCCCAGATCGCCTTGATGATTACCGCCGGCATTGTCCCTGAACATGGAATAAGGGACACCCTCGGTAAGCTCTTTCCCAACCGGAACACCGGCAATGGTCAGTTGTTGCCGGCGCCCGCAGTTACACTGAACCAGCACACCGACGGTGTATCCGCCATCTTCTTTTTTGAGCACACGTGAAGCCGTGCCGATTCCACCCTTGAAACCGTAGCAAACCATTCCTGTGCCGCCGCCAACTGCGCCTTCCGGCACAGCGCCGCTCTCTGCTCCGTCGAGCGCGCTGAAGACATGCTCCGGCTTCACATGAAAGCCATTGATGTCATTTAGCCAGCCGTCCCACGTTTCAGCAACAACCGGCAGCGACCAGTCCTGGTGAAACATCGGATGTTTGATTGACCACGCAATAATTGCGTCCCGCACAACGCCAACGCTATGTGTATTGGTAATGGCAATTGGTCCTTCAAGGAAGCCCGATTCCTCAACCCACGTGGTACCGGTCATTTCGCCATTGCCATTCTGGCTGAACCACCCTGCATAGACCGGATCGGCATTTGCTTTGCCGCGTGTGAAGAGGACAGTAACGCCGGTACGCACCGGCCCCTCGCCCACCTTCAGCGGACCATTTCCAGAGATAAGCGTAGTAGCTCCAACTTCGACGCCGCGCACATCCGTGATTGCATCCAGCGGCCCCGGAGTTCCATCGAAAGGTACGCCAAGATCCCGTGCCCGTTGCGCCTGCATTGCTATGGCGGACAGTGAAATCAAGAAAATCAAACAAACCCGCATGCGGGAACACTATCGCATGTCCATCCGTCATGCAATTGTGAACCTTTCGCAAGTTCCCCCCGAGCCGGCTTATTCACATCACGCAGCCCGTTTACCGGTAAAGGCTTCAATTTACTTGCGAAATTGAGAAAACTGGGTCAAAATTGTGTGCAACATTGAATTCATAATGGCTCCCCTAACCACATCCAATTACTTCCTGAAATAGGCGCGAGCTTTCATGAAACGTTTTCCGGAGGTCTTCCCATGCTTCACGGTTCGCAATTCCATCGCGCTTTGCTCTGTTCAGTACTCTGTATTCTCGGACTGCTCGCCTGGTCTGGAGCTTTTGCTCAGATTGACCAGGGATCGATCAGCGGAACGGTGAAAGATACAAGCGGAGCAGTCATTCCCGGCGCTACCGTTGCGCTTACCAGCGTCGAAACCGGTCTGGAATTTACCCGAACAACGGATGCCAGCGGCTTCTTCATCTTCACCCCGATTAAAATCGGCCACTACTCACTGGCTGTATCTGCTGCCGGTTTTGCATCCGAGAAGCGCGAGAACATCCAGGTAGATGTAAGCCAGCGAGTTGGCTTGAATCTGGTTCTCAAGCCCGGCACGGCGAATGAAACCGTGACAGTATCGGGGACACCGGACCTGCAGACCGAAGACGCTTCAACGGGGCAGGTCTTTTCGACACAGGTGATTCAGGACACGCCGCTCGATGGACGCAACTATGTCTTCGTCGCGCAGTTGGCTACGGGCGTGGCTGCGCCGAATCAGGGATTCCGGCAGGTTGCGGGCGCGGGCGATTTCACTTCAAACGGCAACCGCGTATCGCAGAACAACTTCATTCTCGACGGCGTGGACAACAACTCCAACATGCAGGACTTTTTGAACGGAGCGACCTATGCCGTGCGTCCGCCGCCGGATGCGCTGGCTGAGTTCAAGGTGCAGAGCAGCGATTACAGCGCCGAGCTGGGGCGTTCGACCGGCGCGGCAATTAATGCCTCCATCAAGTCAGGGACTAACAGTTTTCACGGGAGTCTGTGGGAGTACTTCCGCAGCGATAAGATGGCGGCGATTGACTACTTCAACAGCGGCCAGACTTCTTATCATCAAAACCAGTTTGGCGCGACCTTCGGCGGACCTATTCTGAGAAACAAGATTTTCTTCTTTGCCGATGCGCAGGGAACGCGCATTTCGTCGTTTGTGCCGGCATCCCCGAACAATACCGTGCCGACCGATGCGATTCGCAACGGTGATTTTTCGGAGATGCTCGATCCGGGCAATACAGCAGGGAATGGAGCGATACCGCTGTATCAGGTGGGTGGCAATCCGACGAGCGCGCCGGGCGCGCCGGAAGATCCCAATGGTCCGCAACGCTACCTCACCTGCAATGGCGTGCAGAATGTGATCTGCCCGGGGCAAGTGAACTCGGTGGCACAGGGGATTCTCAAGCTGTTTCCCGAGCCGAACCAGGGAGGTCCGCATCAGGTCTTTAACAACTACACGATTCCGGCAACGTCCTTCACCAACAACACGACACAATACGATGCGCGCGTGGACTTCAACCCATCGGCTTCCGATCAAATTTTCGGGCGTTATAGTTATTCCAATAATCCGACAACCTATACGCCACCTCTGGGAATTCTCGACGGTGGTGGTTTCGGCACGGGCGGGCAGAATTCCAATTACGGCAAGAGTGGTGTAGTGAGCGAGACGCACTTCTTCAGCCCGACGCTGTCGAATGAATTTCGCGCCGGCTTTAACTGGTTGTTTGCCGCATATCTGCAAGCCAATAGTCAGCTGAATCTCGCAGCGCAGCTTGGCATGGGCGGCATTCCGTTCGGGCCGAATCTCGGCGGCATGCCGGATATTGGATTCGGCGGCTATCTGAATGGCGTTGGTGTTGCCGGGTATGTGCCTTCCGATGAGAAGCAGAATGTGCTGCAACTGATCGACAACGTGTCAAAGATATGGGGAAGGCACAGCTTCAAGACAGGCGTGAATTTTCAGCACGTGCGCTTCTACGGGCTGCAGCCGCCGAACGGACTGGGAAGCGAAAACTTCTCCGGCACCTATACCTCCGATCCTGGGAATCCGAATATTCTTTCCGGCTCCGGCGCGGCGGATTTTCTGCTCGACCTGATGAACAGCTCGTCCATCACGAGCATTACTCCTGTGACAGATGTGCGCTGGTACGAATCGGCCTATGTGCAGGACGACTGGAAGGTAACTCCGCGGCTTACGCTGAATCTGGGCCTGCGCTGGGAATACACGCAGCCCATTCGCGAAATACACGATCATCAGGCGAACTTTATCGGCAACTTTGCCGGCATGAATCAGGGAAGCGGTACGTACCTGATTCCTGAATCGCAAAGGAACTTTCCTATTCCCACTCAGTTGCAGCAGGCTTTTGCCAGCGACAACATCGCCGTGCAGTATGTGTCCAACCAGTACCTCGTGAATCCGCAGAGGCTGAATTTTGCTCCGCGCGTAGGCGTGGCCTTTATGGCCGATCCAAAGACGGTGATACGGGCCGGAGGCGGCGTCTTCTATGGCGGACTAGAAAATATTGGTCTGGGATTGAACCTCGGCAACAACGCACCGTTCAACGTGAATGCAAACTTTAATCCAATTCCAAATGTCTGCCAGAACATCAACGGCAATATCACGTGCCCGACAAATGGACAGACGCTGGAAACGGGGTTCAGCGAGGCGCTGAATGCTCCGAATGGAGGGCTGGTGAATTTCGCCAACCTGCCAACTATCTATACTGCTGACCAGAATGCGAAGAGCGCCTATGTTGTCGCGTATAACCTGAGCTTCCAGCACGAGCTTACCAACACCCTGAGCTTCACGATTGACTATCAGGGCAACCAGAGCCGGCACCTGCAGGCGAGCTATAACGCAAACCAATTCCCCGGCATTGTTCCACGCGGCGCGAATGGCCAGGACTATCAGCCTTTCCATGATTTCGGCGTCGTGTCGGTGAAGAATGCGGGCGTGGGTCGTTACGATTCCTTACAGGCGAAAATGGACAAGCGGTATTCAAACGGATTGTATTTCCTGGCAGGCTATACCTGGTCGCATTGTCTCGATGACGCCTTTGGGCCGATCGGGCAATCGCAGTATGGCGGCTATCGCAATCCGAATTTTGTTGGCTTCCGCTATGACTATGGCGCGTGCACGCAGGATGTGCGCAATCGTTTCACTTTCTCGCCGCAGTATGAGCTGCCGTTCGGAGCAGGGAAGCGCTTCCTGAACCACGGCGGTATAACCGACGTGATTGTGGGCGGATGGAAGACGAGCCTCATCTTCCAGGTGCAGACCGGCACGCCGGTTTTCCTGAACTCGAGCAATCAGGGCGGCAGCTATCCAATTAAGGTGAGCGATCCATTCTCGCCGGGTGGCACGCCGAATCCGGCAACACAGCCGCAGTTTGACTGCACGTCTAAAGTACGTTCCTTGCAATCCTGGTATAACCCGTGCGCCTTCAAGAATCCGCCTCGGGCATACGATGGGCCGGACGATCCAGGCCATAACCTGATTGACATTGCTCATGCAGGCACGCTGCCGTTAGGCCCTCCGGGACGCGTGTCGGTGAATGGACCCGGGTTTAATCGACTGGATATGTCGCTCTTCAAAAGCTTCCATATCCCGTTTCACGAATCATCACTCCAGGTTCGTGGTGACGCATTCAATCTGCTGAATCACCCATCGTTCGGCAATCCAAACAACAGCCTGACTGGGAATTCAGCCAGCAGCATCAATTCAACCCGCTTCAGCGCGCTGATACCGAATGCGCGCGTTTTACAGGTGGCAATGCAGTACAGCTTTTAGAGCATTCTATGAGTGGGTGTGCAGCAGGAATAATGCCATTCATCTGAATCTCCTCCGGAGTTTCCCGGCATGCGACTCTTGCGTGTCGGGGGGATAGGCGAAGAATCTCTACCCGGCCCGGCTTGAGATTCTTCCTCCCGTTGGCCGTCAGAATGACGGGTTTGTGGAGTGAGACTACACAAAAAATGCGCTGATGAGGCGGAAATTCAAATGAAAGAGGGGCTGAATAGCCCCTCTTTCGGCACAATTTTAAAGAAAATAACTACTCTGCGGTCGAAGTTTCCTCATCAGTAGAAGCCTTTTCCGCATCCAGGAGGTGCAACTCCTTGCCGGGTTTAAAGCGGACGGCTTTACCGGGCGTGATGGTGACCTCGGCACCGGTACGTGGATTGCGTCCAATGCCGGTTTTGCGCGGACGCACATTGAAGACGCCAAACCCTCGCAATTCAATGCGGTCACCTTTGGCCAATGCTTTTTTCAGGCTCTCAAATACGGTATCGACTGCCGCTTCCGCCTTGTTGCGCGGCAGGCCTGTGCGTTCGATGACGTGATGGATAATGTCTTGTTTTATCAACGCGTTCACCCCTATCTTTTAGGCTTTGCCGGCAGGATTCGCGGCTACAGGGATAGTAGAAAGCTTTGCCCCCGTTGTCAATGTGCCGGATGTGCCTTAAGATGCACATTTTGAGCGAATTATTCTACTTTTTTTGATTTCGCGATACCCTTTTAGAGTAGAAGAAGGAGTTGCATGGCAATTAAGAGCGACCGTTGGATTCGTGAACAGGCGACAAAACATGAGATGATCCGTCCTTTCAGCGAAAAGCAAGTAAAGGAAGGGGTTATCTCCTACGGACTGTCGTCGTATGGCTATGATCTGCGGGTTTCGGATGAATTTAAAATTTTTACTAACGTAAACAGCGCTATCATAGATCCTAAGAACTTCGACGAGCGGTCTTTTGTGACAGTGCAGGCCGAGTCGGTCATTATTCCCCCAAACTCGTTTGCGCTGGCGCGCTCGGTTGAGTATTTCAAGATTCCGCGCGATGTGTTGACGATTTGCGTTGGGAAATCCACTTATGCGCGTTGCGGCATCATTGTAAACGTGACCCCATTTGAACCTGAATGGGAGGGTTACGTGACGCTGGAAATATCCAACACAACGCCTTTACCGGCGCGTGTGTATGCAAATGAAGGGCTCTGCCAGATTCTGTTCTTCCAGTCCGACGAGGTCTGCGAAATCAGCTACGCCGACCGCCGCGGTAAGTATCAGAAACAGCAGGGAATAGTTTTACCGAAGCTTTAAATGGAAGATCGACGCATGTATTTGCATAACCTCAGAGTGGGACTGTTTGCCGTGGAACCAATCCGCCGCACAGGCCTGCGCACGATTCTGGAGGAAATGCGCGGTGTCGAATTGATTGAGGGCGGCCTGGAGGAATTGCTGGCTGCCCAGCCGCTGGATGTTGCCGTGATCAGCCTTATGATTCCGGAGGAAACGATCGCCACAATCGAGCGGTTGCGGGCTGGAATGCCGTCCGCCCGCGTGATTGTGATGAGCGAAGACGGCGATGATGAAAGCGTGATTTCTGCAATTCACGCAGGAGCAAAGGGCTTTCTGCAGGACAATGCGCCGCCGGAAGACGTAGTCAAAGCGGTGGAACTTGTTGCCAGCGGTTCTATCTGGGCCCCCCGCAAAGCTCTATCCATGCTCGTAGATCGCATGCTGGAGGGCGGCGGCACGCTCTCACCGCGCACTTCGCCCGGCTTTACACACCGGGAGCTGGAAGTGCTGCAACTGCTGGTTTCGGCGCGTTCCAACCGTGAAATTGCAGAGGCTCTGGGTATTGAGGTCCGCACTGTGAAGTCCTACGTGGGAAGAATGATGCGCAAGGTTGGCGTAGGCAACCGGACTGCTCTTTCTGTTCATGCCGCCAAGTACGAATTGGCCGGAGGACAGGGCCGTAAGTAGCTTATCGCTGCAGGCTTTCGAATATCTGGCGAACATCAAGAAAAATCGGCGTTCCTGCTGCTTCAAAACGCCTGATTTCATGCCATCCCTGAATCCAGTCAAAGCCGGTCTGCGAGGCAGGGTCAATGACCCAGACATTTTTAACGCCCATCGTCCGGTAATCTTCCAGACGGTCGTTATAGCGCCGCACGCGGTCTTCCGGGGACAGGATCTCGATCACGGCCACTGGAGGATGCGTAATTACCTGCTGGACCGGCAGGTCACGCGAGACAAGACAGACATCGGGAATCCTTACGCGAGTGGCCGACGTGCGCACACGTTGCTCGGTAAGAGCATATATGCACCATTCCTTGCTATTGCTGTTTGCAATTCAGCATGATCGAACTCATCCGAGTTGCGTTCCTCAATTTCGCCGTCTACATAATCGCGGTCGGGATGGTAGGAGGTCTTGAGATAGGTCTCGATTGCCACCTGCGCCGATGTAGCCATAGTCCCTCCTGATGTCCATTTTAAATCCGATTGCTGCGAAAGAACGGGACAGTTCAGCGCGCCTTCATTCCAGCCTGATATACGGTTTGCCCATTCACCACAGTCCGCAGCACCTGTGTTTTCAGAATCTCCGACGGAGCCACAGCCGTTATGTCCCGATCCAGAACAACGAAATCTGCGAAGTACCCATTGCTCAGCTTGCCTTTTTTGTTTTCCGCGAATTCCGCATAGGCTGATCCCTGCGTGTAGGCAGAGATAGCCTGCCAGATGGTCAGTTTTTCTTCAGGATGAAATGTTTGTGTTCCTGCCTCATTCATACGCGTCACCGCCGCATAGACACCGCGAAACGGCGTGATTGGTTCTACCGGATAGTCTGTGCCAAAGGCCAGCGGTACGCCGGCGTCGAGGAATGACTTCCATGCATAAGCGTATTTGGCCCGCTCGGGCCCCAGACGCTGCTCCGCCCAGGCCATGTCGGTGAGCAGATGGTTGGGCTGCATCGAGGCAATGACGCCAAGCTGCTTGTAGCGGGCGAAATCAGCCGGATCAACCACTTGAGAATGTTCAATGCGGTTGCGCGAACCAGTCAGCGCGGCATGAATGATCTTTCGTCCGCTGGGCATGCGCATTGTTTGCATGTCTGCCTTCAGCGGGTCGACAGCCTGCGCTGTTGCAAATGCGTTAAGAGCCATGCTCACGGCGCGGTCGCCAATTGCGTGGAAGCCTAACTGAAATCCGGCTTGCGCGCGCTCGATGGCCATCTGGTTCAGTTGTGATTGCTGGTAACGTGGAATCCCCGAGTTACCCGGATCATCGCTGTACGGAGCCTTCAATGCTGCGGTGCGCGATCCCAGAGAGCCATCCATAAAACCCTTCAGCATCGACGTGTGCAGCATCGGATCATCCGCCGGATGATGCGCCCGCATCTGCTTTAACTGATCTACTGAAGCATTGAATGGCAGCCATTCGCTGATGCGCGGCGACAGCTTGCCTTCTTTTTCCAGCTGCTCATAGACAAGAAAATCCTGCCAGTCAGAGAAGTCCTGGACGGAGGTCACGCCATACTCGACGGCATCGGCCAGCGCCAGCTCGATACCGCGCCGCCGGAGTTCGGGAGCAGGCGGAGGGATTACTTTTTCGATCAGGGCCTGCGCTGTTTCGCGAATGATGCCTGTGGCCTCGCTGTTCGCATCGCGGTCGATCTTGCCGCCCTGCGGATCGGGTGTGCTTTTTGTAATTCCCGCCGCTTTCAATGCAGAAGTGTTGGCGATGGCGATATGTCCGTCCACGCGTACCAGAAATGCGGGATGACCGTCTGTCACCGCATCAAGGTCGGCTTTGGTAGGCAGAGTCTTTGCAGGCCAGAGCGTATGGTCCCAGCCGCCGCCGGTGAGCCATGTTCCCGGAGCCGCGGTTCTGGCTGCGGCTTTCACGCGCGCCTGCAACTCTGCCAGAGACTTTGTGCTGGTCACATCGACGGAAAGCTTGATCCGTCCTGCGTCTCCCATGTGCGCGTGCGCGTCATTGAATCCGGGCATGACAAATGCTCCGCCGAGATCGACCATTTTGGTCGAGGACGCTTGCCATTTCCCAGCATCCGCATCGCTGCCGGCACCGATGATAATGCCATTACGAACGGCAATGGCCGAGATGCGCTGCGGATGCGCTGATTCCAGATCGACGCCGGTAAGAATGTTTCCGTGGAAATAAATCGTGTCAGCAGAGGAGGCTGTCTGCGCAAACGCTCCCGCCGGAACCATTAAAGCAGAGCAGAGAAGCAAAGTGAGTTTCACGAATGGGAGTCTAACATTTCGGCGCTGATAGCTTCTCTAACCCGTACAGCAGGCCAGCAGCAAGAGCAGAATCCGCTGCAGTCCCAGTTCGCGCCCGCGTGCGTCATACCACTCGCCTCGCGTATGAATGCCGCCGCCTGTCCCGCCCGCTCCGAGTGACAAGGCAGGCACGCCAAGCGACAGCGGAATATTCGCGTCGGTGGAAGCAATCCTGATTTCGGTTCGAATACTGAGGTGCCTGTCTACGGCGCGCAGGTTTTCAAAAACAGCCGTATGCTCGCTTAAAGCCCCGGCGGGGCGGTCGCCGATATTCTCAATGGTGAAAGTGAGCGAGTGCTCCCGCTTTCTCTCTGCGTTTGCATCGATGACTGCGTCTTCTACTGCGCGATGAATCTCCACTTCAAGCCGGATCAACTGCTCCATATCAGTAGAACGTGCGTCGATGCGTGCCGTGACGCACTCGGGAATCGCATTGACGGAGGTGCCGCCTTCGATGGTTCCGACGTTCATGGTGGTTCGCGGCTTTGAGGGCAGGTCCAGATCACTTAATCGGGTAATGGCGCGGCTTAATACGACCACCGGGTTGGGGCGCGAGGCGTCCGTCCAGGAATGGCCGCCTGGGCCCTTGATGGTTACCAGATAGCGACGACTCCCCAAGGCCTGCGTGACGGCCACTTCATGTCCTGCGCCATCAAGCACTACATGCGCACGCACACGCTCGCGCCAGCCGGAGTGCTCATAGAAATACCGCATGCCTCTCAGATTGCCTTCACCTTCCTCGCCGACATTACCGATAAAAATCAGGTCGCATGGAGGTTGAAGCCCGGCATGACGCATCGCGGCAGCAATGGCCAATAACGCTGCCAGTCCTGCGCCGTTGTCGCAAGCGCCGGGAGCAGAGAGGAGTGTGCCATTCAGTTGCGGCCCGATGATGGTGTCCGGAGGAAAAACAGTATCGAGATGCGCCGAAAGCACGACGCACTCAAGGCCGCTCTGCTCACCACGGCAAACGGCTACAGCATTTCCGATTTCATCCAGCGCAACGTCTTCCAGTCCGAGATCGCAGAACTTTTGCGCGAACCACTCAGCACGCGGACCTTCCCCAAATGGCGGTGCTGCGACTGCAACCAGCTCCCGCTGCCAGCTTATAATCTGCTGCTCATGCAGGCGCAGCCAACTGAAGGCCTCATGCACGCGGCGCTGCGACGCTAATTGTGCAATGCGCGCAAACGCCGTGGCTGGAACCGTGGCCGACATAAATCCAGCCTAGCATTTTGCGCGTTTTCACACTGGATGCGAAGATGGCAACTCAGAGCTGATCTTTGTGGATATACAGGAGTCAAAGACAACGATGTGCCGGCGTGTTTCGATTTTTGTCATTCTGCTCTTCGCACTGCATTGCAGGGCCCAGATCCAGACCCACGTAACAGTAGATCTTTCAGCAATCGAGGGAAAATTCACGCCGATCTACAGCTGGTTTGGTTATGACGAATCGAACTATACCACGACGAAAAATGGACAGGCGCTTCTGCGTGAGCTGCATGATCTGAGCCCTGTTCCTGTGCACATCCGCGCACATTTCCTGTTGGCCAGCGGAGACGGCAAGCCGGAGCTGAAGTGGAGCTCCACGAATGTATACACAGAAGACGCGAAGGGTAATCCCGTTTACCGCTGGGCCATTCTCGATCAGATTTTCGATGCTTATGCCGCGGCGCATGTGCGTCCGATGGTGGAACTGGGCTTTATGCCCGAGGCGTTGTCGAGCCATCCGGAGCCGTACCACATTCCCTGGCCAACGAGGCCCGGCGATGTGGAAGGATGGTCGTTTCCGCCCAAGGATTATCAACGCTGGGGCGAGTTGGCGTATCAGGTAGCTGCGCATATGAGGCAGCGATACGGCCAAGACGTCGTATCAACCTGGTACTGGGAAGTATGGAATGAGCCCGATATTTTTTACTGGCGCGGCACGCAGGAGGAGTACAACAAGCTGTACGATTATGCGGTCGCCGGCGTGAAGAGGGCGATTCCGGCTGCGCAGGTCGGAGGTCCCGCGACCACCGGGCCAGCCCCGGGCAGCAATTCCGCGCAGTATCTGAAGGCGTTTCTGCAACACTGCGCGAACGACAAGAGCGCCGCTACCGGCAGCGCGATTCCGCTCGATTTTATTTCGTTCCATGTGAAGGGAAGTCCTGATATTGCAGGAGACCATGTGCAGATGGGACTCAGCCATGAGCTGATCGGCGCAGATACCGGTTTCGCCATCGTAAAAAGCTTTCCGCAGTTTCAGAACCTCCCGATTATTTTGAGCGAGGCGGATCCGGAAGGCTGCGCCGCCTGCTCGTCCAGAAAGTATCCACATAATGCTTATCGAAACGGCACGCTGTACCCGTCTTATACCGCTGCCGCGCTGAAGGGGCTTTTCGAGCTGCAGGACCGTTATCACGTAAACCTAATCAGCATGCTGACGTGGGCCTTTGAGTTTGAAGACCAGCCATACTTCGATGGCTTTCGCACGCTTTCAACCAACGGTATCGATAAGCCGATTCTCAATCTCTTCCGCATGGCAGGCCTGATGTCAGGCAATCGCGTGCAGGTAGAAAGCAACGCCGGCGTTTCCCTTGATGACATTCTGAAAACCGGCGTGCGCCAACATCCTGATGTGGATGCTCTGGCGACTTCAGCTGATCGCGAGGCTGCTGTGATGCTGTGGAACTATCATGATGACGACGTGCCTGGTCCCTCTGCCGAAGTGAATTTATCGGTAAGAAGCTTTCCCTCCTCGGTTCATCGCGTGCTTGTGCAGCATTACAGGATCGATGACACGCACAGCAATGCTTACACTGTGTGGAAGCAGATGGGTTCGCCGCAGAATCCTACGCCGGAACAATACTCTCAGTTGCGGGCTTCCGGCGGACTACAACTGGAAAGCTCGCCGCAGTGGATTGATCTGGATGCAGGCGCTGCAAAGTTGAAGTTTTCGCTGCCGCGTCAGGGTGTTTCGCTGGTGCGATTTACATGGTGATTGTGTCTCTGAGATTGCGAGCTACCCCCGGATGAGGGTAGCGTTCTGGTAAATTATTGATTCTGCATGGCGTGTGCACATTTCTTCGGGAGCGCTGCCTGAAAGCAAAACGCCGGTGCATCGCACCGTTGCTTTTCTGCTTCGGTCGGAGCAGAGGCCAGGATGGCTCCAGACGCAGCAAGGCCGCCTCTGAAGGGACGGCCTGCGAGCCGACTTACTTTTTTACAGGCTCTGCTAGAGTCAACCAGTCGTGCGTCGGTTCCACAACCCGGAAGAACTCAGGATCGTGCTAGCACGCGAGCTAAAAGAAGGCTTGAATGGGGCACCGTCCGCCATCTTGATCCTCTTCCTGCTTTGCGAATTTGTACCCCACTGCTTATGCCAATTATCATCTGACTGAGAATTGTTGACGCAACGATCCCCATTTCAATTTGAAGCAGGAGAAAACAAAAGATGCGAGTTGGTTTGCTTACGGGTGGCGGTGATTGTCCCGGATTGAATGCTGTTATTCATGCGGTGGTGAAGAAGGGAATTCTTCACTATGGAGACGAGTTTGTTGGATTTACCGAGGGCTGGCGCGGCGTGCTCGACAACACCACGATTCGGCTGACGCTGGAAGCCATTGACGGCATTCTCGATCAGGGCGGCACGATTCTGCGCACTTCGCGCACGAATGTCCGCAAGGTGGAAGGCGGCATTGAGAAGTGCATCGCTACGCTGAAGGCCAACAAGATTGACGCGCTTATCGCTCTTGGCGGCGATGATACGCAGTCGGTGACCAACGCGCTGGTGCAGGCGGGCGTGCCGGGCGTGGGTGTTCCGAAGACGATTGACAACGACCTGTATGGGACGGATGCCTGCTTCGGGTTTGATACTGCGGTTTCGATTGCGACCGAGGCAATTGACCGGCTGCATACGACGGCGGAAGCGCACAATCGCGTGATTGTGTGCGAGGTGATGGGGCGCGACGCGGGCTGGATTGCGTTGACATCCGGAGTGGCCGGCGGGGCGCATGTCGTGCTGGTTCCGGAGAAGCCCATCGACATTGATCACGTCTGCAAGCTGCTTAAATACAACCACGACCACGGCAAGAAGTACGGCATTGTGGTTGTGGCGGAAGGCGCGAAGCTGCCGGGCGGGGGACAAGCGATTCAGGGGTCGAAGGTGGATTCGTTTGGTCATGCGCGGTTGAGCGGCATTGGACAGGCTCTGGCGGAGTTGATCGAAGAGAAGACGGGCTATGAAACGAGGTCGGTGAACCTGGGGCATACGCAGCGTGGCGGCACTCCGACGGCATATGACCGAATGCTGGCGACGCGGTATGGGCTGGCGGCAATTGACCTGGTCCACCAGGGGAAATTTGGCCGCATGGTTGTCCTGCGGGGGACGGAGATTGGGGACATTCCGATTGCAGAGGCCATTTCGAAGAACCGTACCGTTACGGACAATTTCCTTGCGATTCTGGATGGGCTTGAGCCTAAGGTTTAGGTTTCGATAAGTGGAATCTCATTTCGGTTGGGATGATAACTCATTTAGGTTCATATTAAATTCGAGTTTGCTTTAGGCTGGAATCTAATTCCAGCTTTTTGTTTTATTTGCATCGTTAAACTTCATCTGACGGATGAAGCGCATGGGCATCTGGAACCAAAGTCGATAATAGCTTATGGATGACACAATCAGGCGTATCGGGGAGTACCTGAGGTGGGGGCGGCACGAGCTTTCCCATGTTGCAGGATTTGCTTCTATGAGTCACTGCAGCGGAAGGCTGTGCAATGGCAGTTGCCGTTATAAAGCGTGAAGCAAAGGCCAAGAACCCGAAATAAAACCTATAGATAACGAAATTCCTTGAAAAACTCCCCTCAAAACAGGTATAAGCACAAGGCCGGGTAATTGTCCCCGCCCGCGCAATGTGAGTCATCGTTTAAGAGGCCTTTATGAAACCAGTAGTGGCGCACAGTGAGATTCGGGAAGTAATGGACATTCGGCAGGCCGCAGATTATCTCGGCATCAGCCCGGACACTCTTTATAAATATGCATCGGAGAACTTCATTCCGGCCTTCAAGCTGGGAAACCGCTGGCGATTCAAGAAGTCCCGTCTGGATGACTGGATGGATAACCAGTCAGGCGCTCCGCGGCCTGAAATCAGGGAAGTGAAGCCTCGGCAGAAGAAGCCTGTGCGGGCGGCGCGATAAAGGCGCGTGTTGTGCGATCAGCCAGGCTGCTTTCGCGCCATCTTCGCCGGCGATTTCTTCATGCGGCCCCGTGTTCGGCTATGATTTCGCGGAGGCGGGCGGCGTTCCTGCGGTGCACGACTTCCATTTCAGGAACGTAGAAGCCCCCTAATTTGTTTTCGTTCAGGAGGCGCCAGCGCACCTCCAAATCTTAATCCTTCATCCGGATCAGCTCGGCCCGGAGGGTTTCGTTCATATCGCCTGCCTGGTCTTTCTGCCGAGTAGATAGATCACTGCGATCAGGACCAGGACGGAGCCCATCGCCGCCAGACTCAGCACTCGCAAGACAGCGACGGTGTATTTACCCTGGCTCGGAGAGTAGTTGCAGCAGTAGAGGAGGACGAGATCGGAGAGGGAGCCGATTTTGTGATTGCTTGCTTCGACGAGAGCGAGGCGGACATCACGCGGTTGGTATTCGACGCCGGAGAGATACTTCGACATGCGGCCATCAGGGGTCGCGATCATGATGACGCTCGAATGCGCGAACTGGTCCATCTTGCCGTCAGGGCCGGGGACGCGGACGTAGTGGAAGCCCGTGTCCTGGGCGAGATCGGTGATGGAAGACTGCCGGCCAGTGAGGAAATGAATGCTGTCAGCAGCTTCAGGATTATCAAGCATGGATACGAAGTGTTGTTTCGCTTCCGCAGAGTCGGCAGGCGTGTCGGATGGGTCAATGCTGGTGACCACCACTTCGTAGTCATGACCGGGGTGCAGGCCGGTCTGCTTTAGAGCCGACGCCATGCCGTGCAGCACCTGTGGGCAGAGCATTCCGCACTTGAAGTAGACCAGGGCCATAACAACAGGGCGATGGCCGAAGTAGCTGCCGAGGGTTACGTCGTTATTGCTCTCGTCGCGGAAGTGGTCATTCAGCGGAAGCGCGTGATTCAGGTTCTGATCTATGCCTGCGTTTTTCAAGTAGGCAGGTGCGGACTGCGCAGACGCTCCGAGAGGCTTGTCAGCGGGATACTGCTGGGCTGATGCGCTCAGAGTGCAGAGCAAGAAGATGAGAGCTGGAAAGAAGCTGCGCGGAATCACTCTATAGAATACGCTTTGGCTGGTTTGCTGTATTGCTGCCCCACGCTATTGCGAAGCGCGCAATAGAATGAGGCATGAACCAATTCATCTCTGCGCGAGGTCGAACGTCATTTCGTATTCGATGATGTCAGGATCATTGGGATAGGGCTGCGTTTTACCGGTTTTCGCAAAGCCGTTCCGGATGTAGAACTCGATAGCGCTCTGGTTGACACATGTTACGAACAGGCGCAATTCGCGGAAACCGTGGGATGCGGCCCAGGATTTGGCGGCATCGATGAGATAGCGTCCGAGGCCGGTCCGACGGTGCTCCGGAGCGACCCACATGGAAATGAGCTGAGCGCATCCGGGATTGTCCTCGTCAGGAAATACGGCAAGCATGCCGCAGGGAAGTTCGCCATGCATGGCGAGAAAGCCCGCGCGATATTCGCCCCAATACCGTATGCGCTGGATCCAGGCTGCATCGTCCAGTTGCGATTCTTTTGCATAGGTGCTGCCGAACGCAGTCGGGTCGGTCTGGAGAGCGCGAAGGCGAATGGTTTTGAAAAGGAGCGCGCTTTCGGGAGTGATCGGAATGAGATCAGTACTCATGGTGCTTAGATAGTGCCGGAGAACTGAAGATGCAGGTTTCGGCGATTACTTTTCTTCGTGGTATTCCTGCTCGGTATTGATTTCCCATAGGATGCGCTTGTCCATATTGCCGGCAAGAATGTTGTCGACTGCGGTCATGGCGGTGAGCATGGAATGGTCCTGGTTGTTGTACTTGTGCATGCCATTGCGGCCTACGAGGAAGAGGTTCTCAAAGCGGTCCATGTAGCGGATGATTTCGTCGAAGCGGTCGTAGGTGCCGAAGTAGGCGGGATAAGTTTTTGGGACGCGGACGACGTGAGCGTCGAGAACATCGGAGGCTTTGAGGATGCCGATCTTTTCCACTTCGGCGATGGCGAATTTCTTAATATCGTCGTCGCTCATACGCCAGAGGTCGTCGGTTTCATAGCAGAAGTATTCAAGGCCGATCCAGATTTTGCCTGGGTCGGCGACAAGATAGGGGCTCCAGTTGTTGAAGATCTGCAGGCGTCCTATCTGAACGTCCGGCTCCTGGATGTATATCCAGGTGTCTTTGAGCGGCGATCCGTCGGGCTCGGTGACGGAGAGCTTGTTGACGAGCAGACCGACGGTGATGAAGTCACGATAGATGAGCCCCTCGCTGATGGCGCGGATGTCCTGCGGAACAGGCGTGTCAAGGCTGTCGATCAAGTCGCGGATGGGCATGGTCGAGAAGACGTAGCCGGCCTGAATGGAGCGCCTTTCGCCAGCAGCGTTGACGGCTTCGACTGTTGCGATGCGGTTACCTTCGACGCGCAGCTTGTCGACGTACCAGCCCATTTCCACGCTGCCGCCCTTTTCTGTAACCAGATCAGCTACATGTTCCCAGAGCTGGCCGGGACCATATTTGGGATAGAGGAACTTTTCGATGAGCGAGGTTTCGGTTTTTTTCTGCGAAATATCCGCCGCCTGCCTGCGGCCGAAGGTCTTCTTCAGGAAATGCACGATGGCCGTGCGCAGGGACAGGCCCTTAATGCGCTGAGCTCCCCAGGCTGCGCTGATCCGGTCGCAGGGTACTCCCCAGACTTTTTCTGTGTAGGACTTGAAGAAGGTGAGATAGAGTTCGTTGCCGAAGCGGTTGATGAGGAAGTCTTCGAGTGTTTTTTCGTCCTTACGCGGGAAAAGCTTTGCGCGGATGTAGCCGATGCCGATGTTAAGCATGCGCCAAGCCCCGAGCTGGCGCATGGTTTGCGCGCTGAGGCTGATAGGGTAATCGAAGAAGCTGCGTAAAAAGTAGATGCGGCTTTTTCGCGGACGCACCAGCATAACGAGGTCTTCGTTCTCAGGCGGAGGCGCGACGACCACTGCGGCAATCTCATCAGGACGGACCTCTTCCTCAGCCTCAGAGTCTTCTGTTTCTGTCTCGTGCGTCAGAGGACCCAGGCCGCGCAGAGGCGGCTCTTCCCGCAGATGCGCGGGCACGGTCACGACGCGCTTCTTGCCCTGATAACTGATTTCCGCGGCAGTATCTTCGGGAGGCATGAGATCGATCCACCACTGCATGACACGGTCAGACTTCGAGAAGAAGCGGTGACCGCCGATGTCCATGCGGTTGCCTTTGTAGCGGATCGTGCGGGAGATGCCGCCGATCTCGTTGCTTGCCTCCAGGACGATAGGTCGGATGCTGGAGCGGCGCAGGAACTCGAGCGCAGCGGTGAGGCCGGCGGGTCCTGCTCCGATGATGACTGCCGTTTTCTGTTCGCTCATCTGCCGCTTCCGGAGGGATGAGGCGGAAGATTCAGGGGAACTGCGGGAGAAAGAGGAGAACAATTCGTCATGCAGGGTCTGCTTGCTGTCCTGCTTCCTGAGCGTCAAGTGGAAGCAGCCTAACCTGTTTATTTTAATAGACGGAAGATATGCATTATAGGCCGACCAGCAACCTGCGAGGCAATCGGCGTATCTTATTGCGGGTAGTCACAAAAACAGGAGCGAATTATGAATGCAGCGAAATTCTGGACAGTATTTGCGATTGGCGTTGCCGCCGGAGCGGCAGTTGCGCTGCTCTACGCGCCGCAAACCGGCGAGAAGACCCGGCGTCAGGTCCGTCGCACTCTCGAAGATGCTACCGACTATGTTAAGGATGCAGCTGACGATATCAGCGAACGCGCCAGCAAGGTCTACCGGAAGGGAAGAGGCGCGGTGGAAGACGCGATCGATACTGCCAGCACGGTTTATGATGCGGCGGCGAAACGGGTGCAGTCGATTGTGTAGGGTGTGCTGTCCCCATCCTTTCGCAAACTGCGCGAAAGGATTGGGGGGCACCTCGATGTTTTGCATTGGCGATGCAAAAACAGGTTCTTCGCTACGCTCAAGATGAAAATTTAATAGGGTTCGTGGTGGCCGCAGCAAACTTCTAGTTTGCCGGCAATTGTTTGAGCCTGACTGTTCGTCCGGTGCGGACTGACTCGCGCGCGGCATCCAGAATCTGCATCACGATAACGTTCGTGTCGAGCGAAGCCTGGTCGCCGTCCGGCTTCAGTGATCCGCTCATTACGGCGGCTAAATAGTGCAGGGAACTGTCCTGTGGCGGCGTCAACAAATCGGCTGTGATTTCGTTTTCCTGTTTTTCTCCGACATAACGAAGTCGCAGCTTGTTCAAGCCAACTGTGATCGCATATCCTTTGTTGCCGTAAATTTCAGAATCTTTACGCGAAAAGGTCCAGTTCCATGAGGGCATCAGGACTGCCTGCGCGCCCGGATATTGCAGAATGATGGTCGCATCGTCATCTACGCGTGGATAAATATTCGGCTTGTCTGTTTGCGCAACGGCGGTCACGCTGATGGGAGCTTTGCCGTGCATCCACCACGTCATCAGATCAGCTCCGTAGCAGCCGAAATCATAGAGCGCGCCTGCTCCGTTCGTCGCCGGATCGGTCAGCCACTTCAGAAATTCGGGCTGGACATTAATCTCCTTCGGCCCTTCATGTCCGTCATGCACGACGACTTTGCGAACATCTCCCAGCTTGCCCTGATCGATGAGGTCATGGACGGCCTTGTTGCTTGCGTACCATGTGGTTTCATAGTTCACCAGCACCTGAATATGGTGCGCCCGCGCCGCGCGCCGGATGGCGAGAGCATCATCGAGTGAGATGGTCAGGGGCTTTTCGACCATGACGCTCAGGTTGCGCTGTGCGGCCATCTCGATGACTTTGCGATGATCGCCCACTGATGTGTAGACCAGCAGGGCCTGTGGATGCCTGGCCGCGACCACCTCATCCAGCGTGTTGTAGAAGAGGCCGGGGTCAAGCTGGAACTCCTGCCGATATCGGTCCGCCAGCGCTTTGTCGGCTTCGACAATGCCGACGAGCTCTACTTCATGCTGTTTCGGGAACTGGTGGAGGAATCCGGCTATGTGGCCGTGTTCGAGTCCATAAATCGCTACACGGAGCGGCGCAGGTGAGGATTGCGCAAAGCTGAAGGTTGAGAGCAGAAAACACGCGAGGAGGGCTGGAAGGATTTTGGGCAGGCGCATGGTATCGATTCCATCGAGAATTGTACTAGAGCATCCGCTGCAGATGCTTATTACATCTCTGCGCGGTTTAGGGGCGCCTGTTTTTTCGTGCTGATGATGCAAAAACAGATCCTTTGACTGCGCGCTACACGTTTCGCTCAGAACGACAATTTTTCAGGAGTGACCGCGTGGCGAGATGGTGAATTGCCACTCGTATTCAGCGGATGGTAGCCTCAATGCAGCCACACATTGCAGTCTTCATTTCTTATCTTGCTGGGAGATATCCAGACACATGCAGACGACGTACAACGGGAAGGCCTTGCCCACGGACGGCGAGGCGATCAAGTATGCGGAAGGGAAATATCAGGTTCCGGACCACCCCATCATTCCTTTTATTGAGGGCGACGGCACAGGCCGCGACATATGGCGCGCCTCTCAGCGCGTCTTCGACGCAGCGGTCAAGAAGGCTTATGGCGGCAAACGCTCAGTAAAATGGTTCGAAGTTTATGCCGGCGAAAAAGCATTTCGCGAATTTAAGACCTGGCTGCCGGATGATACTGTAAACGCTGCGCGCGATCTGCGCGTCTCGATCAAGGGCCCACTGACAACGCCTGTAGGCGGCGGCATCCGCTCGCTGAATGTGGCGCTGCGGCAGATTCTTGATCTTTATGCCTGCGTCCGCCCGGTGAAGTACTACCAGGGCGTGCCCAGCCCGGTGAAGCATCCGGACAAACTCGATGTTGTCATCTTCCGTGAAAATACCGAAGACGTTTACGCGGGCATTGAGTTCAAAGAGGGAACTGCTGAGGCTGCGAAGCTCATCAGCTTTCTGAATGACGACATGCTGAAGGGCGGCAAGAAAAAAGTCCGCACAGATTCGGGCGTGGGCATCAAGCCGATTTCGATTACCGGGACAAAGCGGCTGGTTCGCTATGCCATCAAGCATGCGATTGAAAACAAGCGTAAATCAGTCACGCTGGTACACAAGGGCAATATTCAGAAGTTCACCGAAGGCGCTTTTCGCGAGTGGGGATATGAAGTTGCCGTGGATGAGTTCCGCGATGCGGTAGTTACGGAACGCGAGAGCTGGATTCTTGGGAACCAGGAAGCAAATCCAAATCTCACTGTTGAGCAGAACGCCGCGCTGATTGAACCCGGCCTCGAATTTGGGTCTGAAGATTTCCGCAAGGAACTCTATGCCGAAGTGAAAGGCGTGCTCGACTCCATTGGCAAGTCACATGGCAACGGCCAGTGGAAGAAAAAAGTCCTCATCAACGACCGCATCGCTGATTCGATTTTCCAGCAGGTGATTATTCGTCCGGATGAATACAGCGTGCTTGCCTGCCCGAACCTCAACGGCGACTACATTTCCGACGCCTGTGCTGCGCAGGTCGGCGGTCTCGGTATTGCGCCCGGCGCTAACATCGGCGATGGCTATGCCGTCTTTGAGGCGACGCATGGCACAGCTCCGAAATACGCTGATAAAGACGTCATCAATCCCGGATCGGTCATGCTTTCAGGCGTGATGCTCTTTGAGTTTCTCGGCTGGCATGAGGCGGCGAAGCTGATTGAATCGTCGATGGAGAAGACGATTCAGCAGAAGTATGTCACCTATGATTTCGAGCGCCAGATGCAGGGTGCTACCAAAGTCAAGACGAGCGAGTTTGCTACGCGGATGATTGAGAATATGTAGGGGGGAGTATTGCGGAAGCGCAGGAAAAGCAGATCCTTCGGTTTCGCTTCGCTCAGAATGACAACATATTGTTTAAGGAGTAGAAATGCGTAAGAAGGTAACCATCGTAGGCGCGGGAAACGTGGGCGCGACTGCCGCGCACTGGATTGCTTCAAAAGAACTCGCCGACGTCGTTCTTATCGATGTAGTGGAAGGCATTCCGCAAGGTAAAGGTCTCGATCTGCTTGAAGCCATGCCGATTGAGAAGCGCGACTGCCATATCACCGGCACCAACGACTACGCCGATACGGCAAATTCCGACATCGTCGTCATCACTGCCGGCATTCCGCGCAAGCCGGGCATGAGCCGCGACGACTTGCTGCAGACCAACTTCAAGATTATGTCTGACGTGGTCAGCAAGGTCACGGCAGCTTCGCCGAACTGCATTCTGATCATTGTCTCAAACCCGCTTGATGCTATGGCGCAGGCCGCTTTCAAGCAGGCGAAGTTCAACCGCGAGCGCGTCATCGGCATGGCTGGCGTGCTCGATTCGGCTCGCTTCCGGACGTTTATCGCGGAAGAGTTAAAGGTCTCCGTTGAGAATGTGACGGCATTTGTCCTTGGCGGGCACGGCGACACCATGGTTCCGCTGCCGCGGTATTCGACGGTTGCCGGCATTCCAATTACTGAGCTGATTGAGCCCACGAAACTTGAAGCGCTCGTCCAGCGCACACGCGACGGCGGCGCCGAGATTGTCAAGCACCTCAAGACCGGCAGCGCTTACTATGCGCCATCGGCGGCAACAGTCGAGATGGTCGAAGCTATCCTCAAAGACAAAAAGAAAATTCTGCCGTGCGCTGCGTATCTCCAGGGGGAATATGGCATCGATGGGCTTTATGTCGGAGTCCCATGCAAGCTGGGCGCGCGGGGCCTGGAGCAAATCATCGAAATTAAGCTGACCCCGGACGAAGACGCTGCTCTCAAAAAGAGCGCTGACGCGGTGAAGGAACTCTGCGCTGTAATCGGGGTCTAAGCTTTCCATACCTAAACTCAATCGCAGAGAAGGGCTCGCATAAGCGGGCCTCTCGCGTATCTGTATTGATTTTTCCAAGAAGACCTCCCGCAACGATGCCGAATACTGACATCCTGAAGAGCAAACGGCACTTTGAAGTGTCCACAGATATCTAGGCGCAAAGAGAAGGGCAATCCTTCAGGCAGCGCACACATCGATGAACTATACGTCAGTGTAAAAAGCGCTGGATGCGTCAACCAGATCAGCCGTTTCAGGCCTTCTCATTTGCGAATCAGCACCCGCACTATGCTACTTTGAACTCATGGCGCTCATATCGCTGCTTTCGGTAGATGATGATCTGACTGAATACGACGAGAACAAGCATCTTGCAGTATCCGCGCTAAGGACCAGCGCCTCCATCGATCGCTTCGGCGTGCATTCGCTCACGGAAGATCATGCAGCAGCGGACATCATTCTGTTCGTCGCCATGGGGACCTGCGGAGATTTTGCCGAACGGGTCCGCGCCCATCCGTTGTATCGCAAATATCCTGAGAAGTGCTTTCTCTTTGATTCAGCAGACTACATCCGGCCTGTTCTGCGCGGAATATATGCGTCGTTGCATAAGAAAGATTATGCAGCAGAGCACACACGGACCGGCTTTTATCTCATGCCGGAAAATCCCTTTATTGACTACCGCCCATCTATTGGCCCGAGAAAGTATCTGGGCCTTTGTGGGTTCGAGCAATACGCATCCAGTGCGGGAAGGACTCTTTCAATTCAACCGCCCAGACATCCTTGTACTGGACAGTTCTAACGAAAGCTACAGGATCCGTTATCACGGGACTCCGGCAGAAAAGGAAGAATTCTGGCAGAGGTATGCCAATTCGATCGCCGACGCATCGTTCAGTCTTTGTCCTCGTGGACGCGGTCCAGGGAGCATCCGGCTTTATGAATCCATGAAGATGGGAAGGGCCTGTGTAGTCATAAGTGATGACTGGGTCCCGAATGAAGGTGTTGACTGGGATTCGTTCGCCGTATTTGTCCCGGAAAAAGATGTTGCCGGGATACCAGCTTTATTGGAGCAATTGAGGCCGCGCGCAAAGGAGATGGGCGAACGCGCCCGCGCCGAGTGGGAAAAATGGTTCGCAGAAGACGTCCGTTTCCACCAAGTCGCGGAACTCTGTCTCGACATGCAGATGCACCGGAAGACATACGGAAAATTACATCGCATGTATCATCTCCGGCATGTTGTGGCGTCGCGCTCGGATTTCTGGCGATACATGATCAGCAAGAAGCGGCTTTATAAAGAACATCGCCGGATATTCTGGTAGGGCATCCCTCAGGATCCATATTTAGTTAACAGAATATCTGTTATCGGACATATTTTTTATAAGCAATAGATTGCGCTAAAAGCCCTAAATAGCTGATATCGTCCTGGTTAGGGTTTGTTTACTATGTTTCAAATGCGGCCTATCGGGTTTGTCAAAAGCCCATATCGTGAATCCAAAGAAATCCCCAAGGGTTTCGGTGTCAAGCATGATGCCGAGGGCGTTCTGGAGATTGCCTCGGAATTCGAGCCGGGACTCACCGACATCGAAGGCTTTTCGCATCTTTTCGTGATCTGGGCCTTTCACCGGTCTGAAGGCTTCGAGCTGCTGGGCAAGCCGCCCATCGATGATCGCCTGCACGGCGTTTTTGCCACCCGATCGCCCCGACGCCCTAACCCCATTGGCCTGACTGTGGTCGAGTTTCTTTCGCGTGAAGGCACGCGGCTTCATGTTCGCGGCGTGGACATGCTCGATGGCACCCCGATTCTGGACATCAAGCCTTATCTTTCCAGTATTCCTACGGAGCAGCTGCGGCGCGGCTGGATTACAGAAGCGGAAACCAAGAAACATCAGCAGCTTACCTGATACTCTTCAAGTGATACATTACGTACTATTTTCATTTATGAAATAATCCGAAAACAGACTTAAACCTACATTCTGAATCTCAGCGATACGGTAAAAATTTACGGGGTGATCCGGCTTAATGAAAATCAGACTCGCCTTCATGATGTTCCTCGAATACTTTATCTGGGGAGCATGGTACGTCACCCTGGGCACCTGGCTGGGCGAGTCTCTGCGCTTTTCCGGCGCTCAGATCGGCCTCGTAGCCGGAACAACAGCTGTCGGCGCCATTGTCTCGCCCTTTCTTGTCGGCATCATCGCTGACCGCCTTTTTGCGACGGAAAAAGTACTTGCCGGAGTCCACTTTCTGGGAGCTTTGCTCCTGTTCGCGGCTTCGATGCGCACCTCGTTTGGGCTCGTCTACGTTCTCGTTCTGCTGTACGCCATCTGCTATATGCCGACGCTGGCGCTGACGAACTCGCTGGCCTTCCGCCAGATGAAAGACCCCAAAATCGAGTTTGGCCCCATCCGCGTTCTCGGCACAGGGGGCTGGATCGTCGCCGGTCTGCTCATCGGCACGCTCCGCCTCGAGGCAACAGCAGTGCCGATGCGGGTTGCGGCTGCTGCGTCGTTAGCCATGGCGCTTTACAGCCTGACGCTTCCGCACACCCCGCCGCTCATGCGCTCGGTAAAGTTTCGCGTAGGCGATCTCTTCCCTCTCGAAGTTCGCCGCCTTTTCCGCGAATCCAGCTTTACGATCTTTGCGCTTGCGTCATTCCTTATCTGCATTCCCCTGCAGTTCTATTACGCCTTCACCAATCTGTATCTCAATGAAGCCGGAGTAAGAAACGCAGCAGGAAAAATGACAGGCGGCCAGATGTCCGAGCTTTTCTGCATGCTGCTTATCCCGTGGTTCTTCCGCAGGCTCGGCGTCAAGTATATGCTGATCGCCGGAATGACCGCCTGGGCGCTGCGCTACGTTCTCTTTGCCTATGGCGACAGCGGCAGCGCCATGTGGATGCTCTGGCTCGGCATTCTTCTGCACGGCATCTGCTACGACTTCTTCTTCGTCACGGGACAGATTTACGTTGACCGCAAGGCTCCCATCGCGCTGCGCGCCGCTGCTCAGGGCATGATCACCCTCATCACCTACGGCGCAGGCATGCTGGTAGGCTCATGGCTCTCCGGATATGTTGTCGACCTCTACACGCACACCGCAGCAAACGGCGCGATCACGCACGCATGGCGCTCCATCTGGTTAGTCTCCGCCGCATGCTCGGCAATCGTCCTGGTGCTGTTCTTCTTCACCTTCCACGACTCTGACCGCATGACTGCAACTGCACACGAAGCGGAAGCCGAACCTGCCAGTATTGTTTAGGCGAAATGTAAAAGGCGGCCAGATTCGAAACGCCAGCTACGATGAACTGAAAACTATGGCGTGTGCCAAATGACCTGTTGTTGCTGATCCACAAGGCTCAACCTGGGTTTTGAGTCCACAATGGAAAAGTCCAGCATACCCAGAACGTACGATCTTCCATTCTTCACTCCTTGTCTGCTGAGCTGAAAATTTCCCTGCGGGGTATATTTCATTATCAAGACAGGATCGTTGATGCCATTCGCATAGTCCAGATTTCCCATGCCGGAGTCATAGAGATTCAACGCTGCGCGAGGGTTTCCGGCGGTATCGAAAAGATAGAGATCCGGAGCTCCGCTTGCCTTTTCTACAAAAAGCGAGGCCCGCTTGCGATGCTGATTGTCGTACAGGATAAATGCTGCAGCTCCCCGCTCAGGGCCGGTCTGTTCCGCGCCTAAATAGGCGATTACATGGTTGTCACGGTCCATGACGGTGACCGAACGTACTATGAGGTCTGCGGGCGAGTCATGCATCCGTCTGACGACGCCGACCGAAGCAAGCACGCTGATGATGGGAACGATCAAGCATGCGCCGATGAAATAGAAGTACGAACGAGGTCGCAAGGATTCACCTCTTTATCATTTAATATCAGACCGGGTGACCTCTCTTTCGCGCTTTGGCGATAGGGTGGAAACCACGAACCCGGCGTTAAACCTCCTGCACAGCCAACCGCGAAGAATCCCGCCACCACTGGAACAGCAACACCAGCGC
>Ga0209581_1000957_pt1 | contig 40592 bp, 38 predicted proteins | sample Coa_R2_FD_187160 | JGI IMG/M metagenome (GOLD analysis project Ga0209581, IMG submission 187160) | Surface soil microbial communities from Centralia Pennsylvania, which are recovering from an underground coalmine fire - Coalmine... | ecosystem: Environmental > Terrestrial > Soil > Unclassified ...
CGGCGAGAGCGGGGTTGGCGGCGAGGCCGCGGCGGTCGAGAAAGCGGAAAAACCCGCGCAGCACCGACAGGCCGCGGGCGAGCGACGGGCGCTCCACCCGCCGGGCGGCGCGGTACGCCAGCCAGGCGCGGAAATCGCCGGGCGACAGCCGCGACAGCAGCGCCAGGCCCGGCGTCTCGCCGCAATGCCCGGCGAGGAAATCGAGAAACCCGGCGAGATCGCGCTGATAGGCGGCGACGGTATGGGCCGAGGCGCGGCGCTCGCCAGCAAGCCAGGCGGTCCACTGCCCGATCGCGGCGCGCAATTCGGCGTCGCCGGCAAAGCGGGCGAGCGGCAGCGGCTCGGGCAGGGCGGGAAACGAGGCCGGCGTCAGCGCGGCTTCAGCCATTGCGCGATCGTGATGCTGAGCGCGCGGGCGAGGAAGCCGAGCAGCTCGGTGCCGAGCCCGGGGTGGAAGCGGCCGGGCTTGCGCGTGCCGATGCACAACAGGCCGGTCGGATTGGCCTTGCCGAAGCCGAGGCGCAGCAGGGCCTGAGAGCGTACCAGCCCGGCGGCGGCGCCGAACAGCGCCGGATCGCCCGAGACCTCGGCTTCGAGCAGCACCGCCTTGTCGGCGCCGAGCAGGGCGTCGACCGCGCCGGTGCGCAGCAGGCGGATGCCGTGCGGGGTCGGCCGGGTGGTCACCGGCGCCTCGCTCTCGACCGCGACGGTGACGACATCGACATCGAGCAGCACGGCGAGGTCGGTGGTCACCGTCTGGAAGAGCTGTTCGAAGCTGGCCGCCGACAGGATCGCCAGCACCGCCTTGTGCACCCGCGCCTGGCTGGCGAGATTGCCGCGGCTGGTGGCGAGCAGGCTGCGGTTCGCGCCGCTGAGCCGGGCGAGATCGCGGCGCTGGCGCTCGAGCAGAAAATGCTGGAAATCGAGCACGCCGGCGCCGGTATCGCGCGCCGGCGGACGCAACAGGGCGATCGCCTCGGGATGTTCGTCGAGGAATTCGGGATGGGAGCGCAGATAGGCCAGCACCGCGGCGGCGTCGATCTCGCGCGCCGGCTCCGGCAGCAGCCGGCGCACCGGTCCGAAATTGGTGTGGTCGCGCGGGCGATCGACCATGCCTTCCTCGTCGCTTGCGGCTTGCCGCCGCACGGGCAAGTGTAGCCGATGCCCGACGCCCCTGCCAGTACGGTGCCGGTGTTGCTGCCCCTGCCGCTGGCCGGGCCGCTCGACTACCGCGCCGATGCGGACATCCCCCCGGGCAGCTTTGTCGCCGTCGGGCTCGGCCCGCGCCGGGTGATCGGGGTGGTGTGGGACGGCGCCGCCGGCGAGGTCCCGGCGGAACGGCTGAAGCCGGTCATCGAGGTGCTGCCGACGCCGCCGCTGCCGGCCGCGATGCGCCGCTTTATCGAGCGCGTCGCCGGCTACACGCTGGCGCCGCCCGGCGCGGTGCTGCGCATGGCGATGAGCGTCGCCGAAGCGCTGCTGCCGGCGCCGCCGCGCCGGGTCTGCGCTCTCGCCGCGGCCGGGCTCGCCGCGCTCGCCGGGGCGAAGCTGACGCCGGCGCGGCGCCGGGTGCTGGAGACGCTGCGCGACGGTGGCGCCGCCGCGGTCGCCGAGATCGCCCGCCGCGCCGGCTGCGGCGCCGGGGTGGTGCGCGGGCTGATCGCCGCCGGACTGGCCGAGGAGACGCTGGTGCCGGCGGCGCCGCCGGCACCGCCGGCGCCGGCCTGCGAGGCCGCGCGGCTCGGGCTGTCGCCCGATCAGGCGCGCGCCGCGGCGGAGCTGACCGCGCAGGTCGCGGCCGGCGGGTTCGGCGTCACCCTGCTCGACGGCGTCACCGGCGCGGGCAAGACCGAAACCTATTTCGCCGCGATCGCCGCGGCGCTCGCCGCCGGCAAGCAGGTGCTGGTCCTCCTCCCCGAGATCGCGCTCGGCGCGCAATGGCTCGACCGCTTCCGCCGCCGCTTTGCCGCGGCGCCGGCGGAGTGGCATTCCGACATCTCGCAGACGCAGCGCCGCGACACCTGGCGCGCCGTCGCCGCCGGCCGGGCGCGCATCGTCGTCGGCGCGCGCTCGGCGCTGTTCCTACCGTTCCCGGAGCTGGGGCTGATCGTCGTCGACGAGGAGCACGACCCGTCCTACAAGCAGGAGGACGGGGTCGCCTACCAGGCGCGCGACATGGCGGTGCTGCGCGCCTCGCTGACGAACATCCCGATCGTCCTGGTATCGGCGACGCCGTCGCTCGAAACCGTCGTCAATGTCGCGCGCGGGCGCTACCGCCGGGTGCGGCTGCCGCGGCGCCATGGCGGGGCGGAACTGCCCGCGGTGACGCTGATCGACCTGCGGCGCGAGGCGTGCGAGCCGGGCCGCTTTCTGGCGCCGCCGCTGGTCGCGGCGCTGGGCGAGACGCTGGCGCGCGGCGAGCAGGCGCTGCTGTTCCTCAACCGGCGCGGCTATGCGCCGCTGACCCTGTGCCGCGCCTGCGGCCACCGCGCACAATGCCCGAACTGCACCGCCTGGCTGGTCGAGCACCGCTATACCGGGCGCCTCCAATGCCACCATTGCGGCTACGCCGCACCGGTGCCGCCGTGCTGCCCGGAATGCCTCGCCGCCGGCAGCCTGGTGCCGTGCGGGCCGGGGGTCGAGCGGGTGCAGGAGGAGGTGGCGGCGCGCTTTCCCGGCGCGCGCACGGCGCTGATGGTCAGCGACCTGCTGCCCGGGCCGCGCGCCGCGGCGGCGCTCGCCGCGGCGATGGAGGCGGGCGAGTACGACGTGCTGATCGGCACCCAGATCGTCGCCAAAGGGCATCATTTCCCGCTGCTGACCCTGGTCGGCGTGGTCGATGCCGATCTCGGCATGACCGGCGGCGACCTGCGCGCCGCGGAGCGCACCTTTCAGCTCCTCCACCAGGTCGCCGGCCGCGCCGGGCGGGTCGACCGCCCGGGGCGGGTGCTGATCCAGACCTACATGCCGGAGCAGCCGGTGATGCAGGCGCTGGCCGGCGGCGAGCGCGACCGCTTTCTCGCCGCCGAGGCGGAGGCGCGGCGCGCCGCCGGGCTGCCGCCGTTCGGGCGGCTGGCGGCCCTCATCCTCTCCGCCCCCGACGCCGAGGCGGCCGATTTCGCCGCCCGCGCCTTTGCCCGCGCCGCGCCGCAGCTTCCCGGGATCGAGGTGCTGGGGCCGGCGCCGGCGCCGCTGGCGATATTGCGCGGCCGGCACCGGCGGCGCTTTCTCGTCAAGGCCGAGCGCACGGTCAACCTGCAGGCGGCGCTGCGCGGCTGGCTCGCCCGGGTCAAGCTTGCCGGCGCGGCGCGGCTGCAGGTCGATATCGACCCTTACGGGTTCACGTAGCGCCGGCGGCGGCCTCGATCGCGTTTCGCCCGGCAACCACCCCGGGCGCCTAGCGGCGGCCCCAGAGCCGGTCGCTGGCGATGCGGGCGCCCTCGGCGAGGGCGGCGAGCTTGGCCCAGACGATCGACGGCGCCACCGGGTTCTGCTGGGCGGCGAAGGTGGCGAAGCCGCAATCGGCGCCGGCGACGACGCGCTCGCGCCCGACGATGTCGGCGAAGCGGCAGATGCGCTGGGCGACAAGGCGCGGGTGCTCGACGAAATTGGTGGTCGAATCGATGCAGCCCGGCATCAGGATCTTGTCGTCGGGGATGCGGCGGCCCTGCAAATCCTCCCATTCGTGGGCGTGGCGCGGATTGGCCGCCTCGAACAGCAGGGCCTGCGGCCGCGCCCGCATGCAGGTATCGAACATCGTCGCCAGCGGGATGTCGTGAGTGTGCGGCCCTTCGTAATTGCCCCAGCAGATGTGCAGACGCATGCGCTCGGGCGGGATGTTGGCGGTGGCGTGGTTGAGCGCGGCGACGTTGCGCTCGGCGATGCGCAGGAACTCGGCGTCGGACAGGTGCTGGTACTGGTTGTGCCGGGCCGAGCCGAGATCGGGCGCGTCGATCTGGAGGATGAAGCCGGCCGCGACGATCGCCTCGTATTCCTCCTTCAGCGCGTCGGCGAGCGCGGCGACATAGGCGTCCTCGTTTCGGTAATAGCGGTCGGGGACGAACTTGGTCAGCACCCCGGGCGAGGCGGCGTTCATGAACGCCTCGGCCGGACCCTCGGCGGCCACCGCAGCGGCAAGATTGCGCAAATCGGCGTCGAGCGGGGCGCGGTCGCGGTAGCCGACCGGACCGGTGCAGCACGGCACCACCGCGGCGGCGAACCACGAGGTGCCGCCGCGGGCCCGGTTGAGCCGCTCCATATAGTCGGGATGGTCGAGGATGTCGCGATGCGCCGCGGTCTGCGGCCGGTTTGCGTGCTCGACCCCGCTCGCCGCGCCGATCCCCGAGAGCCGGTGGCGGACGTAGAAGGTGTAGGAGATCTTGCTCTGCTCGCCGTCGCAGACGCTGTCGATGCCGGCGGCGACCTGGCGGGCGACGACGTCGCGCACCGCCGCCGCGAGGCGTGCCGCAAAGGCGGCGGCGTCATAAGCCTCGCCCGCCTCCTTGGCGAGGAGAAACTGGAGCAGGTCGTCGGGCCGCGGCAGGCTGCCGACATGGGTGGTCAGAATGCGGTCGCGGCTGGTTTTCATGCCCGCCCTCCCGTCAGCTCAGCGGGATGTTGTAGAGGCCGACCGCGTTCTCGAACACCAGCCGGGCGAGCGCCGCCTTGCCCAGCGCCGCCTCGGCCGGGGCATGGCCTTCGGCCCGGGAATGCGGCCACGGGCTGTCGAGACCGGGGAAGTCGCTGGCCCACAGGAAATTGCCGAGGCCGATCTCGGGCACGCGGCGGAAGCCGCCCTCCTCCTCGACCTCGAAGGTGAAGAAGAGCTGGCGGCGGACGAACTCGCTGGGCTTGTCCGAGAGCACGATGTCGGGCTTGAAGACGCGGCCGTCCGGGCCGCCGAACTCGTATTCGCGGTCGAACCGGTGGAACAGGAACGGGACCCAGCCGACGCCGGCCTCCTCGAGCACGAAGCGCAGGCCGGGATGGCGGTCGCAAATCCCCGACAGGACGACGGCGCTCATCAGCTCGGCCATCAGCCCCATCGGGAAGTTGGCCACGGTCATCAGCGACTGGTTGCGCGGCTCCAGCCCGGCAACGCCGACGCCGATCTGGCGCGAGCCGCCGCGGGGATTGGCGTGGAGGTTGACCGGCAGGCCGGTTTCCGCCGCGGCGGCCCAGACCGGCTCCCACATCTGGTGCATGACCGGCTCGGGCGCGCCGACCCAGTCGAAGATCACCCCGGTAGGCAGGCCGAACGCGGCGACGCGGAGGAGTTCCGCCACCGCCTCTTGCGGGCTCTGGCACGGCAGCGGCAGCAGCATGATGAAGCGGCCGTCCGATTCCTCGTAAAGCTCGCGCGCCCAGTCGTTGACGGCGCGGACGCAGGCGGCGCGCAGCTCCGGGTCGCGGATCTGGTGGATCTGCTCGTAGGGGCCGTTGACCAGCTCGGCATCGACCCCGTCGCGGTCCATGTCCTCGCAGCGGTACTTGGCGCTGGCGGCGCGGAAGATGCCGGGCTCGGCCTCCTCCGCCAGCCCGGCGCGGGTATAGCAGTTGACCGCCCCGCGCCCGACCCCGGCCCAGCCGACGCCGCTCCAGGGACGGCCTTCGACCACCCATTGCCGGGTGCCGTCCGGCCCCGCGACGACCCGCGGGCCGTCCTCCTGCAAGCGCCGCGGCAGGCGCCGGGTCCACAGATCGAAGGGCAGGTGCATCAGCCGGCAATGCCCGTCCGCGGAGACCACGCCGAACCGCTTTTTCATCGCGCGTTCCTCCCTGAGCGACCCCCCTTGGCCGAGACGGAACGATGGTAGGCCCATGGCCCCCGCCCGTCCATCCGGGTATAGCGAGCGACAAACCGGTCAGGAACGGACGGTGAAGACCGTCAGCCTTGGCGACGCCAAGGCGCATCCGAGCGCCTTGATGGCGACGGAGCTCCTCTGACCCGCCTTATTCCGCCGCCTCGGCGCGCCGGCCGAGATGCTTCAGGCAGCGGTCGATCCACAGTTTGGTCAGCTTTTCCTGGGCGCCGTTCTGGCTGAGGCGCCGGCGCAGGGTCGGGAAATCCACCTGGTCCAGTTCCTGATCCTGGTTGGCGCAGGAGAAGACGATCGTCTCGGTGCCGGTGACGGGATCGAAATGGCGCTGCAGGCACTGCGCGCAGATCTCCTTCATCATGCACTGCATCGGCGAGTTGATCGAGGCGATGGCGCGGTGGCCGGGCCGGAAATACGGCGCGAGGCGGGCGCGGCGGGCCTCGGCGACGGCGCTCATCATGCCGTCGGAGCCGATCGCGATGATGCGGTCCACCGCCTCGAGCGGGATCTCCGCCGGCCCCAGCGCGCCCGCGCCGTAAGCCTCGAGCGCGGCGACGATGTTGCCGACAAAGCTGCGGTCCTGTGGGCGGCCGGGAGCGAAGCCCGGCGCCTCGTCGCAGCACCACACGACGCAATCGGCGGCGCGCTCGATATCGGCGACCTTGTAGCGGTCCTCGACGGTCTTGTAGCCGGCAAAGTAGAGCACCCGGGAGCCGCGCGCGCGCAGCGCGGCGCCGATCGAGAACAGCACCGCATTGCCGAGCCCGCCGCCGACGAGCAGCACGGTCTCGCCGCCCGGGGTCTCGGTCGGGGTGCCGGTGGGGCCCATCAGGATGACCGGCTCGCGCGGCCGCAGCAGCGCGCAGAGATCGGACGAACCGCCCATTTCGAGGACGATCGTCGACAGCAGGCCCTGCTCGCGGTCGATCCACGCGCCGGTCAGCGCCAGACCCTCCATCGCCAGGGTGGTGCCGTCGACCCGCGGGGCGAAGGTCTCGTAATTCTGCAGCCGGTAGAACTGTCCGGGCTTGAAGGCACGCGCCGCCATCGGCGCGCGGACCACGACCTCGACGATTTTCGGGGTCAGCCGCTCGACCCGCTCGACGCGGGCGCGCAATTCGTCGTCGAGCCGCGCCTTGAGCTGGTCCGGCGCCGGCGCCGAGGGCGGACGCCGCGCCAGCATGCGGCTGACCACCGGATAGCCCTGCTTGGCCCCGCCCATCGCCTTGACGACGTTGCCGGCAAAGCTCGGGTGCAGGTCGCCGAAGAACGAGACGGCGCGGCCGTCGTCCATCAGGCTCATCAGCACGCGCACCTCCGCCGGCTTGGCGACGCGCTCGGGCGTCGCCTTGTGCCCGGCCTCGTCGAGCGCCTGGAAGAAGCGGCCGTCGAGCGCGACATGCACCGGGTCTTCGCGCGCCAGTACGGTGTTGGGCTGGGTCCCGGCGGCGACGAGGATGGTGCGCGCCGGCAGGGTGATCTCTTCGGGCGGACCGCCGGCGCCGCGGCCGCGGGCGAGGCGTAGCCCGGTGGCGCGGTGGAAGGCGTCGACCTCGACCGCCACCGGGGTCAACTGCTCGGCGAAGCGGATGCCCTCCTCCATCGCCTTGGCCACCTCCTCGTGGTTGAGGGTGTAGCTCGGCGCGTCGATCAGCCGGCGGCGATAGGCGATCGTCACCCCGCCCCAGGACTGCAACAGCGCGGCGAGGCGCGGCGCCCGGCCCTCGCGCGCGGCGGCGGCGCGCTCGGCGCGCAAGGCGCGGGCATGGGCGAGAAACTCGTCGGCCGCCTCGGCCTCGGGCGGGGTCCATTCGCCGCGCACCGCCGCCTCGCCGCGCTCGGCGACCAGGGTCTCGTAGCGCGCGAGGAATTTCTCGACCTGCAGCGGGTAATAGGCCAAGGCCTCGGTCGCGGTGTCGATCGCGGTCAGCCCGCCGCCGATGACGACGACCGGCAGGCGCACGGTCAGATTGGCGATGCTGTCGGTCTTGGCCGCGCCGGTGAGCTGCAACGCCATCAGGAAATCGGAGGCCTGGCGCACGCCGAGCGCCAGCGCGTTGTCCATCGGGATGACGGTCGGGCGGCCGGCCCCGGCGCACAGCGCGATGTGGTCGAAGCCGAGGGCAAAGGCGCCGTCGATCGTCACGGTGCCGCCGAAGCGCACCCCGCCATACATCGCGAACTGCCGCCGGCGCTCGATCAACAGGCGCACGATCTTGAGGAAATTCTTGTCCCAGCGGACGGTGATGCCGTATTCGGCGACGCCGCCGAACCCGGCCATCACCCGCTCGTCGAGCCGCTCGTACAGCGCGGCGACGTCGCGCACCGGGGCAAAGCCGTCGCCGACCAGTTCGGCCGGCAGCGGCTCGATCTTCAGCCCGTCGATGGCGGCGACGAAATGCCCGTCGTTGATCAGGTGATGCGCCAGGGTGAAGCCGGCGGGGCCGAGGCCGACGACCAAGACCTTGTAACCCGACGGCGGCTTCGGCAGCGGCCGGCGCAGGTCGAGCGGGTTCCACCGGGTCAGCAGGCTGTAGATCTCGAAGCCCCAGGGCAGGGCCAGCACATCCTTCAAGGTGCGGGTTTCGATCTGCGGGATATCGACCGGGTCCTGGCGCTGATAGATGCACGCCTTCATGCAGTCGTTGCAGATGCGGTGGCCGGTGGCGGCGCAGATCGGGTTGTCGATGGTAACGAGGGCGAGCGCACCGACGCAGCAGCCGCGCGCCCGCACCAGGTTCATCTCGGAAATCTTCTCGTCGAGCGGGCAGCCGGCGAGGGTGACCCCGAACACGCTCTTGCGGAACTTGCCGTCCTTTTCGTGCAGGCCGGCGCGGCAGCTGTCCTTGCCCTGGTTGTGGCACCAGATGCAGTAATTGGCCTGGTCGAGCGCGCCGGCGATGTCGGTGCCGGGATCGGTCAGGGCAAAGCCGTCGCGCGCGCGCCACTGCGATTCGGGCAGGCGCAGCATCGTCACCCCGTCGCGCTCGACGGTCTCGACCGGGACCAGCCGGTTCATGTCGAGCCGGTGCGGCACCTTGAACAACAGGCCGCGGCGGTGCCGCTCCCGGCCGGCGGGGGCCAGCGTCGCCCAGGCGGCGTAGCGCGACGCGGCGGCGAGCGGCGCGGCATGGGCCGCCTCGTCGTCGAGCCAGGCGACGACCCGCTCGGCATAACGCAACTCCCAGGCGAGGACGCCGGCGCGGCTGTCGAAATCGCCGTCGGCGAAGCCCAGCTCGGCGGCAAGCGCGGCGCCGTCGAACCCGGCGGCCTCGTCCTCCCTGATCTCCTTGACGGCGCGGCGCTGCACGAACAGGCGCTTGACCGAATAGAGCGGCGCCAGCCGCTGCTGCTGCGCTTGCAGCGCGCGCAGTTCGGCGCCGATGCCGAACAATTCGCCGACGAAATCCTCGAGGTGAGGCGCCAGCTCGACCAGCAGGTCCGACTCCGCCTTGCGGCCGAGCGAATCGGGATCGGCCCGCCCGGCGAGCAGCCGGTCGTGCAGCCCGGCATCGGCGGCGGCGAGAAAGCCGAGAAAGGCGCGGTCGAGCCGGACCAGCCCGTCGCGCTCGTAGAGATCGGCAAAATCGAGCCCGTATTTGAGGGCGAGGTCGCTCATGCCTGCTAATTAGGTGATGCCGGTTCCGGAAACCAACAGTCAAATCGCCGCGACGTCCGCCGCTTCCAGTATGGCGTTGAACAGGACGTTGCAGCCGGCGGTCAGGTCTTCGGGTTTGGCGTCTTCGATCTCGTTGTGGCTGATGCCGCCGACGCAGGGCACGAAGACCATCGCGGTCGGCGCCACCCGCGCCACGTACACCGCGTCGTGCCCGGCGCCGGAGACGATGTCCTGGTGGCCGTAACCCTGCGCCGCGGCGGCCTCGCGCACCGCGGCGACGAGGCGGGGGTCGAACGGGGTGGGCGGGAAATACCAGAATTCGGCGACCTCGACCTCGAGGTTCTGCGTCGCCGCGGCGGCGCGGCAGGCGGCGCGCAATTCGCCGTCCATCGCGGTCAGCACGGCGTCGTCGGGATGGCGGAAATCGACGGTGAAGAACACCCGGCCGGGGATCGTGTTGCGCGAATTGGGGCTCAGCGAGAGCGAGCCGACGGTGGCGCAGGCATAGGGCGCATGGGCGTGGCCGATGCGGTTGACCGCGTCGATCATCCGCGCGGCGCCGACCAGCGCGTCGCGGCGGCGCGGCATCGGCGTCGGCCCGGCATGCGCCTCCTGCCCGGTGACGGTGATTTCGTACCAGCGCTGGCCCTGGGCGCCGGTGACGACGCCGATCGGCAGCCCGGCCGCTTCGAGGATCGGCCCCTGCTCGATATGCGCCTCGAAATAGGCGCCGACCGGGCGGCCGCCGACCGGCTCGGAACCGGCAAAGCCGATGCGCGCCAGCTCGGCGCCGAGGCTGACGCCGGTGGCGTTGTCGGGCCGGGCGAGGCCGTATTCGAGGTCGAAGACGCCGGCAAACACGCCCGAGCCGACCATCGCCGGCGAGAAGCGCGAGCCCTCTTCGTTGGTCCAGGCGACGATCTCGATTGGCGCCTCGGTCTCGTAGCCGAGATCGTTGAGGCTGCGCACCACTTCGAGCGCGGCCATGACGCCGTAGGCGCCGTCGAAGCGGCCGCCCGTAGGCTGGGTGTCGAGATGGCTGCCGGAGACGATCGGCGGCAGGTCGGGGTTGCGGCCCGGCCGGCGGGCGAAGATGTTGCCGATGCGGTCGATCGAGACGGTACAGCCCGCCGCCTCGCACCACGAGATGAACAGGCGCCGGGCGGCGCCGTCGAGATCGCTGGCGGCGAGGCGGCACACCCCGCCCTTCTCGGTCGCGCCGATCCGCGCCAATTCCATCAGGCTCGCCCACAGCCGCTCGCCGTTGACCTTGAGGTTGCGCATGATGCCTCAGCCGAGTTCGCCGGGCCGCAACTCGCCTTGCCGGTCCGGGCGGTTCGGCCGAATATACTGCATTCGCCGCCCGCCGGCCGCAGGAGGAATGCGATGAACGACGCCGCCCCGTGGATCGACCCGGAACTGATCGCCGCCGGCAAGCTGCTGCAGGAGAAGGGGCTGGTCGTGCCCGACCGCACGGTCGCGGACCTCGCCGCGGTGCGCGCCGCGCAGGACCGGGTGGGCGCGTTTCTCGGCGAGGGTTCGGTGCCGCTGCAGCGCGAGCGCGACCTGTCGCTGCCCGGGCCGCACGGCCAAATACCGTGCCGGCTCTATCTGCCGGACGGCCGCGACGGCGCGCCGCTCTTGGTCTACGCGCATGGCGGCGGGTTCATGCAAGGCAGCATCCCGAGCTGGGACCATTTCCTGCGCGACCTGGTGCGGCAAAGCGGGGTGGCGGTGCTGTCGGTCGACTACAAGCTCGCCCCCGAGCACCGCTTTCCGGTGGCCTTCGAGGAGATGGTCGCGGTGTGCCGCCTCGCCGCCCGCGACGGATCGGGGTTCGGCATCGACCCGGCCCGGCTCGCCACCGGCGGCGATTCCGCCGGCGCCAACCTGGCGCTCGCCGCCGCGCTGGCGCTGCGCGACGAAGGGATCCGCGCGGTCCGCTTCATGCTGCTGATATACGGCGTCTACTCGACCGACAGCGACAGCCCGTCATGGCAGCGCTTCGGCCGCGGCGCCGGGCTGTCGCAGACGCAGATGCGCTGGATCTGGGAGACCTATCTGCAATCGCCGGCGCAGATGAGCGACTGGCGCGCCGCGCCGATCCTGGCCGATCTGAAGGGGCTGCCGCCGGCGCACCTGATCGTCGGCAGCCTCGACCCGCTGCAGGACGACAGCACCGCGCTCGCCGCCAAGCTCGAGGCCGCCGGGGTCAAGCACACGCTGACCGTCTACCCGGGGATCAACCACGGCTTCATCCGCTACGGCCGGCTGATCGGCACGGCGCGGCGGGCGATCGCCGATTGCGCCGCGGCGCTGAAGGCGGGCGTGTAACGAAAGCCTGCAACGCCTGCCGGGCCCGGCGCGCCTATTCGGCCGCCGCCGCCGCCTCGTCGCCGGCGACGCGCATCGGCACGCGCAGGCAGAACAGCGAGATCAGCGACGAGACCAGAGCGCAGGCGGCGAGCGCATAGAGCCCGCCGGCATAGCTGCCGGTCAGGTTCTTGGCCCAGCCGACCATGGTCGGGCCGAAAAACCCGCCGAGATTGCCGAACGAGTTGATCCAGGCGATGCCGGCCGCGGCGGCGGTGCCGGTCAGCCACATCGTCGGGATCGCCCAGAACGGCCCCTTGGTGCCGTAGAAGCCGATGGCGGCGATCGACATGCCGATCAGCGACCACCAGGTGCCGAGCCCGTTGGCGGCGATGACCAGGCCCAGCGTCGAGATCGCGCAGGTCCAGAACAGGCTCCAGCGCCGCTCGCCGATGCGGTCGGAGAGCCAGCCGCACACCACCATGCTGACCGCGCCGCAGGCATAGGGGATCATCGTCGCCCAGCCGACCTGCATGTTGGTCAGTCCGAGCTGCTTGACGATCTGGGGCAGGAACAGAAGCATGCCGAGGCTGGCGGTGACGATGCCGAGATAGTTCAGCGACAGCAGCAGCACCTTGGGATCGAGAAAGGCGCGCAGCAGCCCGATGCCGTGCTCGGCGGCGACGCGCCGCTTCTCGCCGGCGATGCGCGCCGTCAGCCAGTCGCGCTCGGCGGCGGGCAGCCAGCGCGCCTGCTCGGGCTTGTCGGTCAGATAGAACAGCACCGCGATGCCGATCAGCACGGTCGGGATCGCCTCGAAAATATACATGCACTGCCAGCCCTTGAGCCCCCACAACCCGTCCAGCCCCAGCAGCGCGGTCGAGATCGGCGCCCCGGTCGCCACCGCGATCGGCAAGGCCAGGGTGAAGCCGGAATTGATCCGGGCGCGGTGCTTGTCGGGGAACCAATAGGTGAAGAACAGCACGAAGCCGGGGAACAGCCCGGCCTCGGCGAGGCCGAGCAGAAAGCGGATCGCCATGAAGCTGTACGGGCCGGTGCAGAATGCGGTGGCGCCGGAGATCAGCCCCCAGGTGACCATGATGCGGGCGATCCACAGCCGCGCCCCGACCTTTTCCAGGATGATGTTGCTCGGCACCTCGAACAGGACATAGCCCCAGAAAAACGCGCCGGCGGCCATGCCGTACACCGCCGCATCAAGACCCAGATCCTTGTTCATCGTCAACGCGGCGAACCCGACGTTGATGCGGTCCAGATAACAGAAGAAATAGGTCAGAGCAGCAAAGGGCAAAATCCGCAGATAGACTTTGCGCATCGTAGATTGTTCTAAAGTTCTCGGCATAACGCTCCCTCAAGCTCGGAGCCGTGGCGGCAATTTACGAGGGATAGGCGAGATGCCAGGGGCAGGGCAATTGCGAATGCCTCACCGCTCCCATGCAATAATGCATGCTGATCATCTAACAGAGATACGAATGAACATAGTGCATCCAGGGCGCGGGCCGGACCCCGCCCGGCCGCCCCGCCGCGCGCAGCGGCGGGCGGCGGCGCCCGGCCGGGAAACGGCGGGTCAGTCGGCCGATGCGACGGTGCGGCTCTGCCCCCACCAGGCGTCGAGGCTCCACGCGCCGGCCCCGAGCAGGGCGAGGTAAAGGAAGCCGCCGGTCATCGCCATATTTTTGAAGAACATGATCTCCTGCACCCGCTCGGCGAAATGGGTGTGGGCCACCAGCGCGGTGGCGACGCACCAGATCGCGAGCACGACGGCGGCAAAGCGGGTGAACAGGCCGAACAGGATGGCAAGGCCGCCGCCGAGCTCGACGACGACGGCAAGCAGCCACGCCGCCCCGACCAGCGGCAGCCCGAGCCGGGTGAAGCCGGCCTGGGTCGCCGCCGGCGCCAGCAGCTTGCCCCAGCCGCCGCTCAGGAACAGGCCGCTCATCAGCACGCGGCCGGCCCGCGCGGCCACATTTGCGGTTGCGCTCATCGTCCCCTGACCTCGCGCGGGGCGGTGCGCCCCCGCCTGGCGGAAAGCTTGGCCGCCGACCCGGCCGGCGGCAACCGACAATTGCGTGAGCGGGCTCAGCCGATGGCGGCGACGATCGCGGCGCCGAGGTCGCGGGTGCCGGCATTGCCGCCGAGATCGGGGGTGCGGGTGCCGCCGTCGGCGAGCACCGCGGCGATCGCCCGCTCGACCGCGGCGGCCGCCTCGCGCTCGCCGAGATGGTCGAGCATCATCGCCCCCGACCAGATCTGGCCGATCGGGTTGGCGATGCCGCGCCCGGCGATGTCGGGCGCCGAGCCGTGCACCGGCTCGAACATCGAGGGATGCTCGCGCTCCGGATTGATGTTGGCGGACGGCGCGATGCCGATCGAGCCGACCACCGCGGGACCGAGATCGGACAGGATGTCGCCGAACAGGTTGGAGCCGACGACGACGTCGAACCAGTCGGGATGGCGCACGAAATGCGCGGTCAGGATGTCGATGTGGTACTGGTCGGTAGCGACCCCGGGATATTCCTTGGCGATGGCGGCGAAGCGCTCGTCCCAGTAGGGCATGGTGTGGATGATGCCGTTCGACTTGGTCGCCGAGGTGACGTGCTTCTTGCGGGTCAATGCCAGCTCGAAGGCGTAGCGCATGATGCGGTCGCAGCCGCGGCGGGTGAACACCGCCTGCTGCATCGCCATCTCGAATTCGCTGCCCTCGTAAAGCCGGCCGCCGATCGAGGAATATTCGCCCTCGTTGTTCTCGCGCACGACGTAGAAGTCGATCTCGCCGGGCCGGCGGTTCTTCAGCGGGCTGTCGACCCCGGCCAACAGGCGCACCGGGCGCAGGTTGACGTACTGGTGGAACTGGCGGCGCAGCGGGATCAGCAGGCCCCACAGCGAGATGTGGTCGGGCACGCCGGGATAGCCGACCGCGCCGAGATAGATCGCGTCGAACCCGGCGAGGCGGTCGATCCCGTCTTCCGGCATCATCCGCCCGGTTTTGGCGTAGGTCTCGCAGCTCCAGTCGAATTCCTGCCAGGAGAGGGCGAAGCCGAAGCGGCGCGCCGCCGCCTCCAGCGCGGCAATGCCCTCGGGCACCACCTCCTTGCCGATGCCGTCGCCGGCGATCACCGCGACCCGATAATTGCGTGCCATGCGCTCTCTCTCACTTGCCGGTATTCCAGATATCGGTGGCGAGCAGCCACCGGCCGTCGAGCTTGCGCCAGACCACGACGTACTTGCCGGCGACGTCGCGCGGCGAGGCGCCCTTGGTCTTGAAGCTGAAGGTGCCGATCTCGCGCGCCGCGACGGCGCCGAGCGGCAATACGTCGACGGTGGTCAGTCTGGCCTCGCCGAGCTCCTGCACCGCCTTGGCCCAGAACGCCTCGATCGCCTTGCGGCCGTGGACGATTTCGGCGCCGGGCGGCAGCACGTAGGCGTCCTCGGCATACATCGCCGCCAGCGCCGCCGCGTCGCCCTTGTCGAACGCGGCATCCCACTCGTCGTTGAGCGCCTGGATCGCCGCCCGGGTCTGCGCCTGCGCCGGGCCGGCGACGGCCAGGGTGCACAGCAACGCGACTGCCAATCGGGTCATCTCTGTCCTCCCCGGGCGCTGCGCCCGCCTAGAATGCGATCGCGCCTTCGAGATAGAGCACGGCGCGGCCGCCGATCGACACCCGGTCGCCGGCAAGGGCGCAGAACAGGCGCCCGCCGCGCCGCGAAATCTGGCGCGCAACAAGATCGCTCCGGCCGAGGCGGCCGGCCCAATAGGGGATCAGGCTGCAATGCGACGAGCCGGTCACCGAATCCTCGTCGACGCCGTGCACCGGCGCGAAAAAGCGCGACACGAAATCGCCGTCGCCGGCGGCCGGGGCGGTGGCGATGACGGCGCGGTCGAGCCGGCGCAGCGCGGCGAAATCCGGGTCGAGCGCGGCGACCTCCGATTCGCCGGCGAAGACGCAGAGATAGTCGCGCGCCGCCAGGGTCTCGACCGGGGCACGGCCGAGCCCGGCGGCGAGCGAGGGCGGCGGCTGCGGACAGGGCCGGGCCGGCCAGGCGGGAAAATCGAGCCGCAGCACCGGCCCGTCGCGCGCCACCGTCAGGGTGCCGGCCTTCACTGTGCGGAACGCTACCGTGCGGCGCCCGGGAGCAAGCCGCTCGAACACGATGAAGGCCGAGGCCAGCGTCGCGTGGCCGCACAGATCCATCTCGTGCAGCGGGGTGAACCAGCGCAGCGCGTAGCCCTCCCCCTCGGGTACGAAGAACGCGGTCTCGGCCTGGTTGTTCTCGGCCGCAATCGCCTGCATGACCGGGTCGGGCAGCCAGGCGTCGAGCGGGCATACCGAGGCCGGGTTGCCGGTGAAGGGCCGGTCGCCGAGGGTGAAGGCATCGACCTGGAAGAGCGGAATGCGCATGACGCCGCCTCCTATTCGATCACCTCGTCGGCGCGCTCCAGCACCGCCGCCGGAAGAGTCAGGCCGAGCGCGGCCGCCGCCTTGCGGTTGATCACCAGGCGAAAACGCGTCGGCTGCTCGAACGGCAGGTCGGACGGCTCGGCGCCGTTGAGTATGCGTTCGATCAAGGCGGCAGCGCGAGCGGCGATCTCGCCGGGATCCGGGCCGTAAGACATGAGACCGCCGGCTCGCACCCAGGTTTCGGTCTCATAGATGGCCGGCAATCGATGGCTCGCCGCAAACGCGAAGACGCGCTGGCGGTTCAAGAAGGTCAGCGCATCCGACACCATGAGAATGCCATCGGGCGGGTCGCGGTCCATCGCGGCGAACGCGTCCTCAAAGTCGTCCGGTTCGCGTACCCCGAGGGACTGGACGGTAACGCCAAGGATCGCGGCGGCATTTGAGGAGGATCGGTAGCGCAGCGTCATTCCAAGATCGTCGGCGTTCCACAGCATTGCCACTTTGCGCAGAGTCGGTGCCGCCGCCTTCAACAATTCCAGCCGCTTCGGAGCCAGTTCGGCGGCAACGTCCGAAATTCCGGTGAGATTGCCGCCGGGTCGTGAAAGGCTGTTGACGAGGCCGGTCTCGACCGGATCGCCCGAGCCGAACACGACGACCGGCACGGTTGTGGTCGCCCGCTTCGCGGCAAGGGCTCCCGGATAGCTGAACGTAACGATCACATCGACCGGGATGCCGACGAGCTCTTCAACAATCCCGGGCAAGGCCTTGGCATTCCCGCCCGAAGAACGGCTCTCGAGGACCAGATTGCCGCCGACCGAATAACCACGCGCCGCCAAAGCTCGAACAATGCTTTCGCCAGCGGCGTTCGCCGCGCCGCCGTTGGTGACGAGTCCGATCCGATAGACCTTGGCGTGGGTCACGCCGAAGCCGAACGACGATACCGCGGCGGCACATAAAAGCGTCGCCGCCATTCGCAGAAACGACATCCGGCGCCTCCTCAGCCGCGCAACGGGTGCGCGTGGTCGAGCGGACCATGGCCGCGGCCGAAGCCGGGCGCGCCGGCGATGGCGCGGCGGACATAGTCGCGGGCGCGCTCGACCGCGGCCTCGACGGCGAGACCCTGGGCAAGCCCGACGGCGATCGCCGAGGCGAGGGTGCAGCCGGTGCCGTGGGTGTGGCGGGTGTCGATGCGCGGGCTGTGCCATTCATGCCCGCCGGCGGCGGTGACGAGCACGTCGTGCACGGTATCGCCGGGCAGGTGGCCGCCCTTGAGCAGCACCGCGGCGCAGCCGAGGCCGACGAGCGCCTGCGCCGCGCGCTCCATCGCGGCGACGCTGTCGATGGTCAGCCCGGAGAGGATTTCGGCCTCGGGCAGGTTGGGGGTCAATACCGCGGCGCGCGGGACCAAGAGCCGCTTCAGCGCGTCGATCGCCCCCGCCTCGATCAGCGGCGCGCCGCCCTTGGCGACCATGACCGGGTCGACGACGAGCGGCACGCCCGGCGCGCGCGCCGACAGTTCCTCGGCCACCGCCTCGATCACCGGCACGTCGTGCAGCATGCCGGTCTTGACCGCGTCGGCGCCGATATCGTCGAGCACGACGGCGATCTGCCGGCGGATGAACTCCGGCGCCACCGGCAGGATGGCGAAGACGCCCTCGGTGTTCTGCGCGGTCAGCGCGGTGATCGCGGTGGCGGCGAAGCCGTCGAGCATCGTCACCGCCTTGATGTCGGCCTGGATGCCGGCGCCGCCGCCCGAGTCCGAGCCGGCGACGATCAGCACGCGGCCGCGCACCGCCGCCCCCTATTCCGCCGCGCGGGCCGGCGTCACCGGCGGCTCGGCGCCCTGGGCGGCGGCGAGAATCCGGTCGCAAATCTCCTTGACGACGGCGGCGAGCAGCGCTTCGTCCTCGCCCTGGGCCATGACCCGGATCACCGGCTCGGTGCCGGATTTGCGGATGACGAGGCGGCCGGCGGCGCCGAGCCGCGCCTCGGCCTCGGCGATCGCCGCCTTGACCGCGCGGGTTTCGAGCGGCCGGCCGTGGCCGTAGCGGACGTTGCGCAAGAGCTGCGGCACCGGATCGAAGACGCGGCACACCTCGCTGGCGCGCCTGCCGGTCTCGACGATGGCGGCGAGCACCTGCAAGGCGGCGATCAGCCCGTCGCCGGTCGTCGCATAATCGCTGAGGATGATGTGGCCGGACTGCTCGCCGCCGAGATTGCAGCCGAGCGCGCGCATCTTCTCGACGACGTAGCGGTCGCCGACGGCGGTGCGGTGCAGGGCGATGCCCTCGCCGGCGAGAAAGCGCTCGAGGCCGAGATTGGACATCACGGTGGCGACCAGCGCATCGCCGGCGAGGCGCCCGCCGCGCTTGAGGCTGGCGGCGATCAGGGCCATCAGCTGGTCGCCGTCGAGGATGACGCCGCGCTCGTCGGCGACGATCAGCCGGTCGGCGTCGCCGTCGAGGGCGATGCCGATATCGGCGCGGCGGGCGAGCACCTCCTGGCGCATCTGCTCGGGCGCAAGGGCGCCGCATTCGCGGTTGATGTTGAGCCCGTCGGGGGCGACGGCGATCGGGAAGACCTCGGCGCCGAGTTCCCAGAACACGGTCGGCGCCACCTTGTAGGCGGCGCCGTGGGCGCAATCGACGACGATGCGCAGCCCGTCGAGCCGCAGGCCGCGCGGGAAGCTCTGTTTGACGAACTCGATATAGCGGCCGCCGGCATCGTCGAGCCGCTTGGCGCGGCCGAGCTCGCCCGGCGCGGCGCGGCGGCTGGGGCCGCGCTCCATCGCCTCCTCGATGCGGGCCTCCAGCTCGTCGGACAGCTTGTAGCCGTCGCGGCCGAACAGTTTGATGCCGTTATCGGCAAACGGGTTGTGCGAGGCCGAGATGACGACGCCGATATCGGCCCTCAGGCTGCGGGTCAGCATCGCGATCGCCGGGGTCGGCAGCGGCCCGACCAGCACCACGTCCATGCCCATCGTGATGAACCCGGCGGTCAGCGCCGGTTCGAGCATGTAGCCCGACAGCCGGGTATCCTTGCCGATGACGACGAGGTGCTTGTGCGCGCCGTTGCGGAAGCACTCGCCGACCGCCATCGCCAATTTCAACGCCGTCTCCGGCGTCATCGGCTCGCTGTTCGCGGTCCCCCGGACCCCGTCTGTGCCGAACAATTTGCGCGCCATCGCGCCCCCATTTCCCCTGCTGGCCGACATCCCGGTCGGTGCGCCGACGATCCTAGCAGATAAAACTCACCAAATCGTCAGCAACGCGGGCCGGCCAAGGGGACCCCGCCGCCATGCGCCCTGCGCTGCGACGCTATCAGCCGCCGGGCTGCGGTTCGGGTTCGGGGCCGATGCCGGAGGGCCGGCCGGCCGGCGGCACCGAGCTGCGCCGCCCGGTCGGCGGACGCGGCTCTTCCGGGGTCGGGCCGGGCCCGGTGTCGCGCACGATCCGCTCGCCGCGGATGACGCGGCGAATCTCGTCGGCCGACAGGGTCTCGTATTCCAACAGGCCCTGGGCCAGCGCGTGCAGCTCGTCGATCCGCTCGGTCAGGATCCTGCGGGCGGTGTTCTCGCCCTCCTCGACGATGCGGCGGATCTCCTCGTCGATGACCTTGGCGGTGGCGTCGGAGACGTTCTTGCGCTGGGTCACCGAATGGCCGAGGAACACCTCCTCCTCGTTCTCGCTGTAGCGCAGCGGGCCGAGCCGCTCGCTGAAGCCGAACTCGGTGACCATGCGGCGCGCCAAATTGGTGGCGCGGCGGATGTCGTCGGCGGCGCCGGTGGTCACCTTCTCGGGGCCGAAAATCAGTTCCTCGGCGACGCGGCCGCCGAACAGGCTGGCCACCATCGCCTTGATCTCCTGCTTCGACTGCGAATACTTGTCGCGCTCGGGCAGGAACATGGTGACGCCGAGGGCGCGGCCGCGCGGGATGATCGTCACCTTGTGCAACGGCTCGTGGCCTTCGGCATAGAGCATGCACAGGGCGTGGCCGGCCTCGTGATAGGCGGTCAGCCGCTTCTCGTCCTCGGTCATCACCATCGAGCGCCGCTCGGCGCCCATCATGACCTTGTCCTTGGCCTGCTCGAACTCGCTCATCGCCACCGAGCGCTTGCCCTTGCGCGCCGCCATCAGCGCCGCCTCGTTGACGAGGTTGGCGAGGTCGGCGCCGGAGAAGCCGGGCGTGCCGCGGGCGATGATGCGCGGGTCGACATCGGAGGCGAGCGGCACCTTGCGCATGTGGACCTTGAGAATCTTCTCGCGGCCGACGACGTCGGGGTTGGGGACGACGACCTGGCGGTCGAAGCGGCCCGGCCGCAGCAGCGCCGGGTCGAGCACGTCGGGCCGGTTGGTTGCGGCGATCAGGATGACGCCCTCGTTGGCTTCGAACCCGTCCATCTCGACGAGGAGCTGGTTCAGGGTCTGCTCGCGCTCGTCGTTGCCGCCGCCGAGCCCGGCGCCGCGATGGCGCCCGACCGCGTCGATCTCGTCGATGAAGATGATGCAGGGCGCGTTCTTCTTGCCCTGCTCGAACATGTCGCGCACCCGGCTGGCGCCGACGCCGACGAACATCTCGACGAAATCCGAGCCGGAGATGGTGAAGAACGGCACGTTGGCCTCGCCGGCGATGGCGCGGGCGAGCAGCGTCTTGCCGGTGCCGGGCGGGCCGACGAGCAGCACGCCCTTGGGAATCTTGCCGCCGAGGCGCTGGAACTTCTGCGGGTCCTTCAGGTACTCGACGATCTCTTCGAGCTCCTGCTTGGCCTCGTCGATGCCGGCGACGTCCTCGAAGGTGATGCGCCCGACCTTTTCGGTCAGCAGCCGCGCCCGGCTCTTGCCGAAGCCCATCGCGCGGCCGCCGCCGCCCTGCATCTGGCGCATGAAGAAAATCCACACGCCGACCAGCAGCAGCATCGGGAACCACGACACCAGGATGCCGAACAGCGACGGCACGTTCTCGTCGAGCGGCGCGGCGGTGATGCGCACGCCCTTGTCGATCAGCTTGCCGACCAGGCCCGGATCGGTCGGCGCATAGGTCGAGAAGGCGCGGCCGTCGGTGAAATGCCCGGTAATGTTGTTGCCCTGGATGGTGACATCGGTCACCTGGCCGCGATTGACGTCGGCGTAGAAATCGGAAAACGCGAGAGTCGACTGCGGACCGCGGGTCGACGAGGTCTGGAACAGGTTGAACAGCGCGACCAGCAGCAGACCGATGACGATCCACAGGGCGAGGTTCTTGCCGAAGTTGTTCACGCCGATGACCTTTCCCATCCGCGTCGGAACCCACGCCCTGTCCGCGCCTGCGAATCAGCGGTCCACGCGCGAGAAAAACATAGGATGCGTTCGGAATTAAACAACTGTAAAGCCCGCATGGGACAGAGGCATGCACGGGCGGAACAGAAGCGCCGGGAGGTTGCCCAGGCCGGCCCGGCGATAATCGATAAAGGGAACGCCGGCGAGGCCCGAACGATCCCACAGGGCCGGCAGAACCGCCCGCACGAAGCCGGGCAGCGCCGGGCGCGCCGCCGCCGGCAGAGCCAGGCCCGACTGGCCGAGATAGCCGAGGGTGAACGGCGCCGGGCCGGCGACGGCAAAGCGGCGGTCCCAGACGACGGCGCCGGCGGCGGCAAGGTCGACCGGCGCGGCGGCGAGCCCCAGCTCGCGGACGACGACGATGCGCCCGCGCCACGGCACGAAGCGGCAGCCGCCGAGGGTGCGGGCCCGGTCGGGCCGGGCGGCGAGGCTCTCGTGCAGGCGCGCCACCCGCTCGCGCCGCGGCGGATAGGGCGCGCCGCCGACGGTGTGCGCGAGGCGGCCGAGCAGCTCGGCGCCGGCCGCGGCGGCGACCACCGCGAAGCCGGCCGGATAGAGCGCCACCTGCCGCGCCGCCGCGGCGGCGAAGGCGGCCTCGCGGGCGGTGCGGGCGCGGGCGAAGCCGCGCGCCTCGGCGAGTGCCGCCGCCGCCGCGGGAGCGCCGGCGAGGCGCAGCCGGGCGCGCTCGAAGGCCGGGTCGGCATTGCTCGGATCGCGCACGAAGTCCTGGCCGAGCGCGTCGAGCAGGGCGGCGAGGCGCGGCCTGGCGATGCCGAGCAGCGGGCGCAGCAGCCGGCAGCCGGCCAGCTCGCGCACCGCCGGCATGCCGGCAAGCCCGTCCGGGCCGCTGCCGGCGCGGCGGCGGATCAGCACGGTCTCGGCCTGGTCGTCGCGGTGATGCGCGGTCAACAGGTGGAGATGGCGGTGCGCCCGGCACCACTCGGCGAGCAGCGCGTAGCGCGCGGCGCGCGCCGCCTCCTGGATGCCGGTGGCGGGCTTGGGCCCGCGCCATTCGAGAAGGGCATGGGCGATGCCGCGGGCGGCGAGCCAGGCGCCGACGCGGCGCGCCTCGGCGGCGCTGTCCGGGCGCAGCCCGTGATCGACGACGAGCGCGGTGACGCCGCCGCCGCGCGCCCGCGCCCAGCGCTCGGCGAGGATCGCGAGGGCGAGGCTGTCGGGACCGCCGGACACCGCGACGGCGAGGCGGGGCGCCGGCTCGAACCCGCCGAGCGCCGCCATCGCCGCGGCGAACTCGGCGTCGCCGAGCGGGCTCACGGCCGGATCAGGAGCAGCCGAGGCGCTTCTTCTCGGCGGCCGCGCGCTCCTTGATCGCGGCGCCGGGCCGCGGGAAGTCATGGTCGAGCTGGGCAAGGGCGACGCAGGCGTTCTGCTTCTGGTTGGCGTGGCCGAGCGCCATGCCGAGCTTGAGCAGCTCTTCGGCCGCCTTGGGGCCCTTGGGATAGCGCTTGTAGCCCTCGGCGAAGACGGTGGCGGCATCGAGATAGCGGGCGCGGGCGTAATAGGTCTCGCCGAGCCAGTACTGCGCGCTCGCCGCCAGCGGGTCGTGCGGGTGCTGTTCGATGAAGGCGCGGAAGGCCGGTTCGGCATTGTCGTAATCGGCCTGCTTCAGCAGCCCGAAGGCATAATTGTACTGCTGCGCCGGGGTGCTGCCCGGGCCGTGCCCGTCGGCCGGCCGGCGCGGCGCCGCGGTACTGGCGTATTCGGGGGCCGGCGGCGGCGGCTGTGCCGGCATCTGGCCGGGCGGGGTCAGGGTGCCGAAGATCGGCTGCGGCGCCGGCACCTCGCTGCCCGGGGCGAGAGCGCGGGCGGGCGGCGCGCTGCTGCCGGCGCCGGCGCCGTCGACGCTCGGCGCCGCGGCGAGCGGGCGCGGCCCCGGATGCGTCGCCGCGGCGACCGGACCCGGCCCGCCGCCGCCCTGGCCGAGGCGCACGTCGATATCGCTGTTGATCTGTTCGAGACGCTGGCGCAGCTGCGCCACCTGATTGGCGAACTCCTCGACCCGCCCGGTCAGGTCGCGCATCTGCGACTCGAGCCGCTCCATGCGGATCTCGACGCTCGCCGCCTGGCCGGCATCGCCCGTCGTCGCGGTGGTCGGCGCGCCGCGATAGACCTGGCGCTGCAGCATGTTGAGGTCGCGCTCGAGCCGGTCCAGCCGGTCCAGGGTCTGGCGGTCCTGGGCTCGGGCGGGGAGCGGCGCGGCGGCCCAGACAAGGGCGGCGCCGAGACAGGCAAGCGACAACAGCAGGCGGCGGAACATAACGCGCCTCACAAGACCGCAATCATGCGGCGGAGGGACGTTTTAGCCGCGATTTTGGGCAAAATGAGGGCGTTGCCGCGCCGCCGCCCGCCGAGGCCCGGCGCCGCATGCCGCCCGCCCCGCCGCCGGCGCCTAATGCACGGTGGTGATCGCGACCCGGTTCTGGGCGTAGGCCTGCTCGTCCGAGCCGGCAACGATCGGCCGCTCCTTGCCGTAGCTGATCGTCTGCAGCCGCGACGCCGGGATGCCGAGGGCGACCAGCACGTTCTTGACCGCCTGGGCCCGGCGCTCGCCAAGCGCGAGGTTGTATTCGCGGGTGCCGCGCTCGTCGCAATGGCCTTCGATCGTCACCCCGACATTGGGATAGCGGCGCAGCCAGTCCGCCTGGCGCTGCAGAATCTGCTGGCCTTCCGGCGAGATGTCGGAACGGTCGAACATGAAGAACACGCGGTCGCCCGCAGTCGCCGCCAAATCCTGCTGCGACCCGGGAGCGTAGCCGGCCCCCGGCCCCATCGCCCCCATCGATGCCGGTCCCCCGGCGTTTTCCGGCTGGCTGCTGCTGCAGGCCGCGAGCAGAAGCAACGCCCCCACCACGCCGGTCAATCGTGCAAGCATCGATCCACTCCTCAGCCTCGATGATTTCCGTGTACGGCGAGGGGCCGAGAGAGGCGCCGCGCCGCGCCCCACCCTCGCCCGGGCGAGACGGCCCGGCTCCGGACGGCGCGGACTATATCCTCATATTTCAACGAAGCAAGGGGGACCACGCGGGATCGGATGCATCGCCCGGGGTCGGAACCTCGCGCTGATTGTATCCGGTCAGGTCGATCGTATAGAGGTGCGACGAGCCGCCGCCGCCGCCCCGCCCGGAGGGCGACTGGCTGAAATACATCAGCACCCGGCCGTTGGGCGCCCAGGTCGGCCCTTCGACCAGGAAGCCCTGGGTCAGCAGCCGTTCGCCCGAGCCGTCGGGGCGCATGACGCCGATGTAGAACGAACCGCCGTCGATTTTGGTGAAGGCGATCAGATCGCCGCGCGGCGACCACACCGGCGTGCCGTACTTGCCGGTGCCGAAGCTGATCCGCTTGGCCTCGCCGCCGCCGGCGCCCATCACGTAGAGCTGCTGGGAGCCGCCGCGGTCGGAATTGAAGACGATCTTGCTGCCGTCGGGCGAATAGCACGGCGAGGTGTCGATCGCGTTGCTGTCGGTCAGCCGGGTCAGGTGCCGGGTGCGCAGATCGAGCACGAAGATGTTGCTGGCGCCGTTCTGCGAGCGGCTGAACACCAGGCGGTTGCCGTCGGGCGCAAAGCGCGGCGCAAAGGTCATGCCGGGGAAGTCGCCGATCGATTCCTGCTGGCCGGTGTCGATGTTGAAGAGATAGACCCGGGGCGTGCCGCGGGCGTAGGAGAGATAGGTGATCTCCTGCGCCGAGGGGGCGAAGCGCGGGGTCAGCACGAGGGCGCGGCCGTCGGTCAGGTACTGCTGGTTGGCGCCGTCCTGGTCCATGATGGCGAGGCGCTTGACCCGCTGCAACGCCGGCCCCGATTCGGCGATGTAGACGATGCGGGTGTCGAAATAGCCCTCTTCGCCGGTGATCCGCTTGTAGATCTCGTCGGCGATGATATGGGCGATGCGGCGCCAGTTCTGCCGGGTGGTGGTGTAGGCGAAGCCGGCGAGCTGCTGCTGAGCCTCGACGTCCCACAGCCGGAACTCGACACGGAAGCGGCCGTCGGGCTGGGCGCTGACGCCGCCGGTGACCAGCGCCTGGGCGTTGATCTGGCGCCAGTCGCCGAAGCGCGGCGGGGTGTCGGGCGAGGTGATCTTCTGGATGAAGGCGCGCGGGTCGATCGGGCGGAACAGGCCGGAGCGGTCGAGATCGGCGGTGACCACCTGGGTGATGTCGCTGCCGGTCTGCGCCTCGGCCCCGCCGGCGCCGGGAAAGGCGGGAATGGCGATCGGCAGCGGCTCGACCTTGCCGCGGGTGATGTCGAGCCGCAGATCGGCCTGCGCCGGCAGCGCGGCGACGAGCACGAGAAACGCGGCGACCGCGGCGGCGCGGCGCGCGCGAACGGGAGCAACCCTCATAAGAGATCCTTGGGATTGAAGAACAGGTCGAGGTTGTGCCACTCGTCGTACTTGTCGGGCGGCACCTTCAGCGGCCAGCAATTCGGGTTGAGCACGGCGCGGCGGGCGCTGTCGGCGGCGGCGCGGAAGAACGGGTCGCTGTTGTAGCGGCCGACATCGACGACGGCGGCGGCCTGCACCGTGCCGTCGCGGTTGACCACCGCCCTGACCTCGATGATCAGGTTCTCCGCGTCGCGCGCCCCGGCCGGCACGTTCCAGCACTGCTCGATCTGCTGCACCAGCAGGTCCTTTTCGGCGGCGGTGAGCTGGCTGCCGAGCGGCGCCCGGGGCTGCGAAGAGGCGGCCGCGGCGGCCGCCGCGACATGGGTGCGCTGCGGCGGCGCCTCGCGGTTCTCCACCGCCTGCTGGCGCGTCAGGTTCTTCAGCAGCGAGTCGAAGCTGGCGGTGTCCGGCTTCTTCTCGCGCGGCTTGTGGTCCTCGAGCTTTTTCAGGAGCTGGTCGAAGGCGGCGACCTGCTTCTTCGGCTCCGGCCTGGGCTCGGGCTTGGGCTCGGGCCGCGGCGGCGTCGGCTTCTCCGCCGCGACCGGCTTGGGCGGCGGCGGCTTTTCCGCCTCGACCGGCTTCGGCGGCGGCGGAGGCGGCGGGGGCGGCGGCGTCACCTCGGCCTTCGGCGGCGCGGGCGCCGGCTCCGGCGGCGGCGCCTCGGCGGAGGGCGGCGGCGCCGGCGAGGGCGGCGGCGGCTCCGGCTTGGGCTCGGGCTTCGGCGGCGCCGGGGTCGGCGGCACCGGCAGGTCGGGCTTGGCCTCGGCCTTCGGGCGGTAGGGGTTGGGATGGGTGGCGCGGGTCTCGGGCGCGAGGTTGACGAGCTGCACCGCGATCGGCGATTCCTCGGGCGGCGGATGGCGGAACAGCGTCGGCAGGCCGAGCACGATCAGGGTCAGCACGGCCAGATGCAGCGCCGCCGACAGGGCGATGCCGCCGGGCATGCGGTCGGAGATCGCCGATTCGGCCGCGACCGTATCCTTGCCGAGCCCGCGCTGGAGAGTGGCTACATTCATCGCCGCCGCTGCGCCGATCCCCTACCGCTTCGCCGGCTTGGCCGGCGGCGTGCCGCCCTTCGGCGTCTCGGCGACGAGCGAGACCTTGCGGAACCCGGCCGTGCTGATCAGGCTCATCACCTCGAGGACGCGTCCGTAATTGATGTCCTTGTCGCCGCGCACGTAAAGCACCGCGTCGGGATTGCTGCCGGTGATCGCCTGCAGCCGCTCGACCAGGGAATCGATCGGCACCGGGGTTTCCTGGATGTAGATCGCGCCGTCCTTGGTCACGGTGATGACGGTCGGCTCCTTGGGCTCGTTGATCGCCGGCGCCTGGGTCTGCGGCAGGTCGACGGGAACGCCGACGGTCAACAGCGGCGCCGTCACCATGAACACGACGAGCAGCACCAGCATGACGTCGACGAGCGGGGTGACGTTGATGTCGGCCATCGGGCGGTAGCGCCCGATCCGACCGTTGCCGTTGCGCGCGGCGGGCAGGATCGCGGCCACGGCTCAGGGCCTCTCGTCGAGCTGGCGCGACAGGATCGCGCTGAATTCCGTGGAGAACGCCTCGAGACGGCCGGCGTAGCGGCCGAAATCCGCGGCCAGCTTGTTGTAGGCGACGACCGCCGGGATCGCGGCGACGAGGCCCAGCGCGGTGGCGAACAGCGATTCGGCGATGCCCGGGGCGACCACGGCGAGGCTGGTGTTTTTCGACGCGGCGATCGACTGAAAGCTGTCCATGATGCCCCATACCGTGCCGAACAGCCCGACAAACGGCGCGGTCGAGCCGACCGTCGCAAGAAAACTCATAAACCGCTCGACCCGTTCCATTTCCCGGCCGACCGTCACGGTCATCACCCGTTCGATCCGCTGCTGCAGGCTGGCCCGCATCGTCGCCGTGCCGAGCAGCCCCTTGGCCGCGCTGCGCCGCCATTCGCGCATCGCCGCGGTGAACACCGCGCTCATCGGGTCCATCGGGCGCTGGCCGACGCGGTCGAACAGGTCGTCGAGCGAGCCGCCCGACCAGAAGCTTTCCTCGAAGCTGGCCGCCGCCGCGCGCAGCCGGCGCAGCCGCAGCACCTTGTCGAAGATCACCGCCCACGACCAGAACGAGGCCGCCAGCAGGATGAACATCACCACCTTGACGATGGTGTCGGCCTGCAGGAACAGATCGACGATGGACAGGCTGGAGGGCACGGAGCCGGGAAGCAAGGCAGTTTGCAATGGCTGCATAATTGGCGGCCTTTTATGGCGTCATTTGGACGATGGGGTGGTGGAACCGCGACAGCCGAGCGCGCTGCGCAACTCCGCCGGCAGGCGGCGCGGGCGGCCGTCGGCGCCGATGCAGGCGACGAGCACGTCGAGCGCGACGAGCACCTCGCCGTCGCGGCGGATCTCCTGGCCGACGGCGATCGTCGCCGCCCCGACCTCGCCGATCCGGGTCTCGACGGTGAGGCGGTCGTCGAGCCGCGCCGGGCCGCGGTAGTCGATCGTGCAGCGGCGCACGGCAAAGCCGATGCGGCGCTCCTCGCGCAGCCGGCGCTGGCTGAAGCCGAGGCCGCGCAGCATCTCGCTGCGGGCGCGCTCGGCAAAGCGCAGATAGTTGGCGTGGTAGACCATGCCGGCGGCGTCGGTGTCCTCGTAATAGACCCGCAGGGCGAGCCGGTGCGGGCCGGTCATGGCGCATCCTCGGGCGGCAGCAAATCGAGCTGCCCGGGCAGCGCCGCCGGCAGCGGCAGGCCGAGATGGCGGAACGCGGCCTCGGTCAACAGGCGGCCGCGCGGCGTGCGCTGAACGAAGCCCTCCTGCAGCAGATAGGGCTCGATCACCTCCTCGATGACGTCGCGCTGGTCGCCGAGCGCCGCCGCCATGGTCTCGACCCCGACCGGGCCGCCGCCGTAATTCTCGGCGATGCAGCGGAGATAGCGCCGGTCCATGCCGTCGAGGCCGCGGCCGTCGACCTCGAGCCGGGTGAGCGCAATATCCGCCGTCGCGGCATCGACCGCGGCCCAGCCCTGCACCGCGGCGAAATCGCGGATGCGGCGCAGCAGCCGCATCGCCACCCGCGGCGTGCCGCGCGAGCGCCGCGCGATCTCGGCGGCGCCGTCGGGCCGCAGGTCGAAGGCGAGCACCCGGGCGCCGCGCGCGACGATCTCGGCCAGTTCCGCCGGCTGGTAGAAGCTGAGCCGCAGCGGGATGCCGAAGCGCTCGCGCAGCGGCCGGGTGATCAGGCCGGAGCGGGTGGTCGCGCCGATCAGGGTGAAGGGCGGCAGGTCGATGCGCACCGAGCGCGCCCCCGGCCCCTCGCCGATGATCAGGTCGAGCTGGTAGTCCTCCATCGCCGGATAGAGCACCTCCTCGACCGCCGGCATCAGCCGGTGGATCTCGTCGATGAACAGCACGTCGTGCGGCTGCAGGTTGGTCAACAGCGCGGCAAGGTCGCCGGCGCGCTGGATCACCGGCCCCGAGGTGGCGCGGAACCCGACCCCGAGCTCGCGCGCGACGATGCCGGCGAGGGTGGTCTTGCCGAGCCCGGGCGGGCCGGCGAGCAGCACATGGTCGAGCGCCTCGCTGCGGCTGCGGGCGGCGGCGATGAACACGCGCAGATTGTCGCGCAGCGCCTTCTGGCCGATGAACTCGGCCAGCGCGAGCGGCCGCAGCGAGGCCTCGGCGGCATCGAGCGCGGCGTGCTCGGGCGCGACGACGCGGGGGGCGGCCTCGTTCACCGCGCCAGCTCCCTGAGCCCCTCGGCGATCAGCGCCTCGACCGCAACGCCGGCGCCGAGCCGGCGCGCCGCCGCGCTGACCGCGGCGAACGCCTCGGCGCGGCCGATCTTCAGGTTTTCGAGGGCGGAGACGGCGTCGGCGACGGCGCCGTCGACGCCGGCGGACGGCGGCGCCGCGGCGGCGGGCGCGGCGATGCCGCCGACCTTGTCGCGCAGCTCGTTGACGATGCGCGCGGCAAGCCGCGGCCCGACGCCTTCGGCGCGGGCGAGCACGGCGCGGTCCTGGGCGAGGATCGCCAGGGCGAGCGCGTCGGGCGCGACCGCCGACAGGATCGCCAGGGCGAGGCGCGCGCCGACCCCCTGCACCGTCATGAGGCGGCGGAACCAGTCGCGCTCGGCGGCGTCGGCAAAGCCGTAGAGGTGGATGTGGTCCTCGCGCACATGGGTCTCGATCAGCAGCCGGGCCGGGGCGCCGGACGGCGGCAGCATCCCCTGGGTGCGGGCCGAGCAGAACACCAGATAGCCGACGCCGCCGACCTCGACGACCACCCCGTCGCCGCCGGAATGAGCGACGATGCCGGCGAGCGAGGCGATCATCCCTGCCACGCCCGCAGCGTATTGGCGTGGTGGGCGTGGCAGATCGCCACGGCGAGCGCATCGGCGGCGTCGGCCGAAGCGATGGCACAGCCGGGCAACAGCCGGCGCACCATGAGCTGGATTTGCGCCTTTTCGGCATGGCCGGCGCCGACCACCGACTTCTTGACCAGGTTGGTCGGATATTCGCAGACCTTGAGCCCGCGCTCGGCCGGCGCCAGCAATACGACGCCGCGGGCGACGCCGAGCTTCAGGGTCGAGGCCGGGTTCTTGTTGACGAAGCTCTCCTCGACCGCCGCCTCGTCGGGGGCGAAGCGTTCGAGCACCGCGCCGATCTGGCGGAACAGGACGACAAGGCGGGCGGCGAGCGGCAGGTCGAGCGGCGCGTGGACGACGCCGTCGGCGACGTGGGACAGGCGGTTGCCGGCGACGTCGATGACGCCCCAGCCGGTATGGCGCAGCCCGGGATCGAGCCCGACGACGCGCATGCCCGCCGCGCGGCGCCGCCTCAGGCGCTCAGCCGCGCCAGAACGTCTTCGGCCACTTCGAAATTGGCGTAGACATTCTGGACGTCGTCGCTGTCTTCGAGGGTCTCGAGCAGTTTGAACAGGCTCGACGCGGTGTCCTCATCGACCGGCGCGGTCGATTTCGGGCGCCATACCAGGCGGGCCGAGCTGGCCGGGCCGAAGCGGCGCTCGAGCGCGTCGCGCACGCCGTTGAGGTCGTCGGCGGCGGCGGTGACGACGTGGCGCTCGGCGTCGCTGTCGACATCCTCGGCGCCGGCCTCGACCGCCGCTTCGAGCATCTGATCGGCGCTCGCCGTCTCGGCCGGATAGACCACCTCGCCGACCCGGTCGAACAGGAAGCTGACGCTGTTGGTCTCGCCGAGCGCGCCGGCCGCCTTGGTGAAGGCGGCGCGCACCTCGCTGGCGGTGCGGTTGCGGTTGTCGGTGAGCGCCTCGACGATGATGGCGACCCCGCCCGGGCCGTAGCCCTCGTAGCGGATCTCCTCGTAGGCCTCGCCCGCCTCGCCCCCCGAGCCGCGGCGGATGGCGCGCTCGACCGTGTCCTTGGGCATGTTCGCCTGGCGCGCCGCCAGCACCGCCGCGCGCAACCGCGGGTTGGCGGCGGGATCGGGCAGGCCGGTGCGGGCGGCGGTGGTCAATTCGCGGATCAGCTTGGTGAAAATCTTGCCGCGCTTTTTGTCCTGCGCGCCCTTGCGGTACATGATGTTCTTGAATTGCGAATGGCCCGCCATCGCCGCGGCTCCCTCGTCTGAAGCTGTCTACCGCCCGGAATCGCTGGCGTTTACCCGCAAATGCGGCGCACTAACAAGCCAATATGGCAGGATTGGGGCGGCTCCCGAACCGGTCCCGGCACCTCACAGCAGCGGCAGGTGCGGCGCCAGCCGGCCGCCGACGCGGACCGGCTCGATTCGCCGCGCCAGCCCGGAATCCCGGGCGATCTCGATGAACACGCCGCACAGCGTCGCCTCGCCCTCGGCGGGGGTCGGACGCTCGCCCGGCATCTTGGTGACGAAGCGGCGGGTGGTCGGCCCCTTGTGCATGCCGATCACCGAATCGTAGTCGCCGCACATGCCGATATCGCTGATATAGGCGGTGCCGCCGGGCAGGATCTGGGCATCGGCGGTCGGCACGTGGGTATGGGTGCCGACGACGGCGGAGACGCGGCCGTCGGCGAAATGGCCGAACGCCATCTTCTCGCTGGTCGCCTCGGCGTGGAAATCGACGACGATGGCGGCGCCGGCGCCGAGCGGCCGGTCGGCCAGCAGCCGGTCGAGCGCGGCGAACGGATCGTCGAGCGGGTCCATGAACAGCCGGCCCATCAGGTTGACGACGAGCACGCTGCCGCCGTCGCCGAGGGCGTGGCAGCGCCAGCCGGCGCCGGGCGTGCCGGCGGGAAAGTTGTGCGGGCGCAGCACGCGCGGATCGCGCTCGATATAGGCGATCAGCTCCTTCTGGTCCCAGACATGGTTGCCGGTGGTCAGGATGTCGGCGCCGGCGTCGTAGAGCTCGCCGCAGATGCGCTCGGTCAGCCCGTAGCCGTGCGCGGCGTTCTCGGCGTTGACGACGGCAAGGTCGATCGCCAGCGCGGCGCGCAGCCCGGGCAGGTGCCGCTTGACCGCGTCGCGGCCGGTGCGGCCGACGACATCGCCGCACAACAGGATGTTCATTCCACCTCCGCCACCTCGCGGGCGCGATGCTGCGCGGCGCCCAGCACCACCACCCAATATTCGGCCGGCCGCCCGGCCGGATGCAACCGCACCTGATGCGACGACTGGCCGGTCCCGGTCACATAGACCCGCTCGCCGGGGCGGAAGCGGACGCAGCGGCCGCGCCGCGCCTGTGCCTTGAACAACGCGCCGGCGGCGGCCGCGTCGCCGTCGCGGGCGTAACGAAAAATGCGCTCCAGCACCGCAAAGCGGGTACAGCCGATGCGCTCGGCGATGCGGATCGTCGCCGGCGCGGTCTCGGCCGCGGCGGCGAGCGGAACGAGGACGCCGAGCCCGGCCAGCAGCCAGGCCGGCAACGGGTGGAGCCGCCTCGGCCGTCGGCGTGCAACTCCTCCGTGGCCCGCCGTAGCAGGTGGGCGCCATATACCGAAGCCACGACTCCGGCAGGGACAGCTCCCAAGAGGTAGGTATCGGCCCCGGGGCAACATGCTGCCTAACGCACCGCGCAGCCCCACCCGGCCTCCTAGCTAGGACCTTTCGAGCCGCGCCGCAATGGCCTCGATGCGGCCGGCGATGCTGTCGATACCGCTGGCCGCGGCGGAATCGCCGGCGGATGGCGCCGGACGGCCGCGCGCCGCCGCCTCGTTGGCGTCGGACAATTCGTCGGCGATCGACAGGGCGGCGAGCAGGATCAGCCGCGCCTCGCCGACCTGGCCGAACGCCCTGACATATTCGGCGACCTTGGCGTCGATGTACTGCGCGAGCCGGCGCAGCCGCGGCTCCTGCCCGTCTTCGCAGGCGATCGGAAAGTCGCGGCCGTTGACCTTGACGACGACGAGGCTCATCTCAACCCTCCTCGGCGAGGGCGCGGCCGATGCGGGCGAGCGCGGCATCGACGCGGGCGGCAAGCTCGGCCGCAAGCTCGCGCAGGCGCTCCGCCTCGACCGCCGGCGGGCGGTCGCAGGGCGCCGCCTCGAGCCGGGCGACGGCACGTTCGAGCCGGGCGATCGCGTCGTCGAGATCACTCATGGCGGCAGCTTAAAGAGCCGCCGCCTCGATCGTCAACGCGGCCCCGAAGGCTAGCGGATGCGCTCGTATTTTTGCAGCGAGCGAATATGGGCCGGGCGCGGCGTGTCGGGATAGAATTGCGGCCACTGCGTCCACGACACCTCGCCGACATAGAGGTCGCCGCGCGAATCGACCGCCAGCCCGTGCGGGCCGAGAAACGCGGTCGGCGCGGTGCCGGCATGCGGATCGCCGATGCGCGCCAGCAGATTGCCGCGGTGATCGACGATGCTGACCCGCGGCCCGAGATTGGGGACGTTGCGGTTGACCGGCTGAACCGGGCCGAGCTCGCCGATATAGCAGACCGGGTGACGGACATAATCCATGTAGAGGCCGCACGGCCGGTGCAGGTTGTTCCACTGGGTCTCGTAGCGGCCGTTGCCGTCGAACACCTGGACGCGGTGGTTCTCGCGGTCGGCGACATAGACCCAGCCGTCGGCGTCGGTACAGATGTTGTGGACGATGTTGAACTCGCCCGGCAGGGTGCCCGGCTCGCCCCACGACATTAACAGGCGGCCGGCGGGATCGTATTTGTGGACGCGGGCGTTGCCATAGCCGTCCGACACGTAGATCTCGCCTTTCGGAGACAACGCGGTATGGGTGCAGCGGTGAAACGGCTCCCCGCTCATGTACGGCGCCGGCTTTCCGGGAACGCCAAGCTCGAGCAGCACCTTGCCGTCGAGCGAGCATTTGCGCACGAAATGGCCGCCATCATCCGTGAGGTAGATCGAGTCGTCGGGCCCCATGTGGACGCCGTGGGCGCGGGGATACTGCCCCTCGCCCCAGGAGCGCAGGAAGTTGCCGTCGCGGTCGAAGACGATGACCGGGTGCTCGCCGCGATTGAAGACGTAGACGTTGTCGTTCTTGTCGACGCCGACCGCGCCGACCTCCTTGAATGACCAGCCGTCGGGCAGTTTCGCCCAGTCCTCGACGATGCGATAGCGGTACTCGCCGCTGCCGACTTCGATCGCCATTGCCGTCCTCTCCTCGAACCGGGGTCAGCGCACCCGCTCGTATTTCTGCAGCGCCCTGAGGCCGGGCGGATGCGGCTGGCCGGGAAACAGCCCCGGCCACAGCGTCCAGCATACCTCGCCGACATAGAGGTCGCCGCGCGAGTCCACCGCCAGCCCGTGCGGCCCGATGAACGAGGTCGGCGCGGTGCCGGCATGCGGGTCGCCGATCCGCGCGAGCAATTTGCCGGTGTTGTCGACGATGCTGACGCGCGGGCCGAGATTGGGGCTGTTGCGGTTGACCGCCATGCCCGGCCCGAGTTCGCCGATATAGCAGACCGGCTTGTGCCCGTGCGGCATATAGAGGCCGCAGGGCCGGTGCAGGTTGTTCCACTGGGTCTCGTACTTGCCGTTGCCGTCGAACACCTGCACCCGGTGGTTTTCCCGGTCGGCGACGTAGACCCAGCCGTCGGCGTCGGTGCAGATGTTGTGGACGATGTTGAACTGGCCGGGATCGGTGCCCGGCTCGCCCCACGACATCAGGTGCCGCCCGGCCGGGTCGTATTTGTGGACCCGGGCGTTGCCGTAGCCGTCGGAGACGTAGATCTCGCCCTGCGGCGACAGCGCGGTGTGGGTGCAGCGATGGAACGGCTCGCCGCTCATGTAGGGGGCGGGCTTGCCGGGCACCCCGATCTCCAGCAGCACCTTGCCGTCGAGCGAGCATTTGCGGACGAAATGGCCGCCGTCGTCGGTCAGGTAGATCGAGTCGTCGGGACCCATATGGACGCCGTGGGCGCGCGGGTAGAGCCCTTCGCCCCAGGAGCGCAGGAAGTTGCCGTCGCGGTCGAAGACGATGACCGGATGCTCGCCGCGGGTGAAGCAGTAGACGTTGTCGTTCCTGTCGACGCCGACCGCGGCGACCTCCTTGAACGACCAGCCGTCCGGCAGTTTCGCCCAGTTCTCGACGATGCGATAGGTATAGTCGCCGCCGCCGACGGTGATCGCCATAGCGCCCTCCCTCTCTGCCCCCGGTCACGTTAGCGAAGCGGCGGAGGGGAGACAATCGCCGCGGCGCGGCGCGGCGAGCGGCGCGGTATTCCCTACAGCGCCGTCATGCCGCCGTCGACAAACAGCAGCGCGCCGGTAACGTAGGAGGCATCGTCGGAGGCCAGGAACAGGATCGCGGCGGCGACCTCCTCGGCCCGGCCCGGGCGCCGCAGCATGGTGGCCTGCGCGGCCTTGGCGTTGTACTGCTCGACGGTCTCGCCGGCGGCGGCGATGCGGCGCTGATGGAACGGCGTGAAGATCGGGCCCGGACCGACGGCGTTCACCCGAATGCCCTCCGGCGAGTGGTCGGCGGCAAGCGCCCGCGTCAAGCCGGCGACCGCCGCCTTGGTGGTGTCGTACTGCAGGTTGCCGCCGCCGGCGACGACGGAGCGCACCGAGGCGACGTTGACGATGGCGCCGCCGCGGTTCGCGCGCATCAGCGGAACCGCCGCCTTGGCGCAGAACACGTAGCTCATCAGGTTGACGCCGAGGATCTCGTTCCAGCTCGCCGCGCTTGCCTCCTCGATCTTCTCGTATTTGCGGATGCCGGCGTTGTTGACGAGGATGTCGAGGCGCCCGAACGCCTGCGCGGCGCCGTTGACAAAGGCGAGGCATGCGGCCTCGCTGCCGACATCGGCGTGGGTGAAGGCGACCTTGGCGCCGGCGCGCTCGAGCTCGGCGGCCACGCGCCGGCCGCGCTCGCCGTCGCGATCGCAGAAGGCCACGCTCGCGCCCTCGGCGACGAAACGCCGGACGGTCGCTTCGCCGATCCCCGACGCCCCGCCCGTCACCGCCGCAGCCTTACCGTCGAGCCGTCCCATCACTGCCCCCTTTCATCGCCCGGAAAACGCGCCCCCACGATACGCCGTGTCGGTGCCGCCGGCATCGCCATCTTGCGAGGCGCGGCGGCGGCCGATCGCGACCCTGATGCAAACCGCGGGAACGGCGCCGGGACGGTGCCGTGCGCGGGGCGTTTGCGGCGGCAACGACACAGGCTAGAGTTCGGCCCATGAATGCCTTCGCCCCCCTCCCCCCGCCCGCCGACCCGAAATTGCGCCGCATGGCGAACGCGCTGCGCGCGCTGTCGATGGACGCGGTCGAGCAGGCCAAATCCGGCCATCCCGGCATGCCGATGGGCATGGCCGACATCGCCGCCGTGCTGTTCACCCGGTTTCTCCGCTTCGACCCCGCCGCGCCCGACTGGCCCGACCGCGACCGCTTTGTGCTGTCGAACGGGCATGGCTCGATGCTGCTCTATTCGCTGCTGCACCTCCTCGGCTACGCCGACATGACGCTCGACGAGCTGAAGCGCTTCCGCCAGCTCGGCAGCCGCACCGCGGGCCATCCCGAACGCGGCCTCGCCGCCGGGATCGAGACGACGACGGGGCCGTTGGGCCAGGGGCTGGCCAACGCGGTCGGCATGGCCTTGGCGGAGCGGCGGCTTGCCGCCGAGTTCGGCGCCGGCCTCGTCGACCACCGCACCTACGCGTTCTGCGGCGACGGCTGCCTGATGGAGGGAATCAGCCACGAGGCGCTGTCGCTCGCCGGGCATCTGCGGCTCAACAAATTGACCGTGCTGTGGGACGACAACTCGATCTCGATCGACGGCCCGACCGGGCTTGCCGTGTCCGACGACCAGCTCGCGCGCTTCCGCGCCCACGGCTGGGCCGCCGAGCGGATCGACGGGCACGACCACGCGGCGATCGCGGCGGCGCTGCAGCGGGCGCAGCAATCCGACCGCCCCAGCCTGATCGCCTGCCGCACGACCATCGCCTTCGGCGCGCCGACCAAGGCCGGCACCGCCGGCGCGCACGGCGCCCCGCTCGGCGCCGAGGAGATCAAGGGGGCGCGCGAGCGGCTCGGCTGGGAGTACCCGCCGTTCGTCGTGCCCGACGACATCCGCGCCGAGTGGCGCGCCGCCGGCGAGCGCGGCCAGACGGCGCGGCGACAATGGGAAGCCCGCCTCGCCGCCGCCGACCCCGCGATCCGCGCCGAATTCCGGCGCCGCCACGCCGGCGAGCTGCCGCAGGCGCTGGACGGCGTGCTGGCCAATCTCATCGGCGAGTTCCGCGCCAAGAACGCCAGGATCGCGACGCGCCAGGCTTCGGGCGCGGTGCTCGACGCGATCGTCCCGGCGGTGCCGGAGCTGATCGGCGGCTCGGCCGACCTGACCCCGTCGAACAACACCAAGGCGAAGGACCAGGCCGACATCAAGCCCGGCGAGTTCGGCGGCGGCTACGTGCGCTACGGGGTGCGCGAGCACGGCATGGCGGCGGCGATGAACGGCATCGCCGCGCATGGCGGGCTCATTCCCTACGGCGGCACGTTCCTCACCTTCACCGATTACTGCCGGCCGGCGATCCGCCTGTCGGCGCTGATGGAGCTGGGCGTCGTCTATGTGATGACGCACGATTCGATCGGGCTCGGCGAGGACGGGCCGACGCACCAGCCGATCGAGCACCTCGCCGCCTTGCGCGCGATCCCGCGCCTCAGGGTGTTCCGCCCGGCCGACGCGGTCGAGACCGCCGAGTGCTGGGCGCTGGCGCTGCGCTCGCGCGAGGCGCCGTCGGTGCTCGCCCTGACCCGCCAGCCGGTGCCGCTGCTGCGCACCGAGCCGGGCGCCGAGAACCGCTCGGCGAAGGGCGCCTACGTGCTCGCCGAGGCGGCAGGCGGGCGCCACGTGACGCTGCTCGCCAGCGGCTCCGAGGTGGCGATCGCGATGGACGCCCGCGCGCTGCTGGCGCAGCAGGGGGTGCGGGCGGCGGTGGTGTCGATGCCGTGCTGGGAATTGTTCGCGGCGGAGAGCGAGGACTACCGCCGCGCGGTGCTGGGCACGGCGCCGCGGGTGGGGGTCGAGGCGGCGGTGCGGTTCGGCTGGGAACGCTGGCTCGGCGAGCGGGGCGCCTTTGTCGGGATGCGCGATTTCGGCGCCTCGGCGCCGATCGATGCGCTCTACCCGCATTTCGGGATTACCGCCGATGCGGTAGCGCGGGCCGCCGCCGCGCTGCTAAGCTGACGCGCGCAGCCAGGGAGGAGGGACAATGGCCGTACGGGTAGCGATCAACGGGTTCGGGCGGATCGGCCGGCTGGTCATGCGCGCGGCCTACGAACACGCGCGGCGCGACATCGAGGTGGTCGGCATCAACGATCTCGGCCCCGTCGCGACCAATGCCCACCTGCTCAAATACGACAGCGTGCACGGGCGCTTTCCCGGCGAGATCACCACCGGCGACGACTGGATGGATGTCGGCCGCGGCAAGATCCGCGTCACCGCCGAGCGCGATCCGGCGAAGCTGCCGTGGAAGGAGCTCGACGTCGATGTCGCGCTCGAATGCACCGGCATCTTCACCAAGCGCGAACAGGCCGCCAAGCACCTCGAGGCGGGGGCCAAGAAGGTGATCATCTCGGCCCCGGCCGACGGCGCCGACTTCACCGTCGTGATGGGCGTCAACCACGACGAATTGAAGGCCGAGCACGTCGTCGTCTCCAACGCCTCGTGCACCACCAACTGCCTCGCCCCGGTGGCCTATGTGCTGCACAAGGGGATCGGCATCGAGCGCGGCTACATGACGACGATCCACTCCTATACCGGCGACCAGAGCCTGCAGGACACGCTGCACAACGATCTGCGCCGGGCGCGGGCGGCAAACCTGTCGCTGATCCCGACCTCGACCGGCGCGGCGCGGGCGGTCGGGCTGGTGCTGCCCGAATTGAAGGGCAAGCTCGACGGCACCGCGATCCGGGTGCCGACCGCCAACGTGTCGCTGATCGACTTCAAGTTCGACGCGGCGCGCGAGACCGAGGCCGACGAGGTCAACGCGCTGATGGAGGACGCGGCCAAGTCGAACCGGCTGAGCGGCATTCTCGGCATCAACCGAGCGCCGACCGTGTCGGTCGATTTCAACCACGACCCGCACAGCTCGACCTTCGACGTGACCCAGACCCAGGTGCTCGACAAGCGCTTTGTCCGGGTGCTGGCGTGGTACGACAACGAGTGGGGCTTCTCCAACCGCATGGTCGAGGTCGCCGCCCATTTCGGAGCCCTTGCCTAGCCCCTGCGTCGTCGTCCATTCGCTGGACCATGCGGCGGCGGCGCTGGAGGCGGCCGCCGCGGCCGGGCGGGCGGTCACCCTGTTGAGCGCGCCGGGGGCCGGGATTTACGCCGGCCCCGCCTGGTTCAAGGCGCTGGCGGCGGCGGCGCGCGCCGCGGTGCCGGCGGCGCGCTGCGCGGCGGCGCTCGATTGCGGCGACGACGCCGGCGCGGCGCAGGCGGCGATCCGCGCCGGGGTCGAGGCGATCGTCTTCACCGGACCCGCAGAGGTTGGCGCGCGGCTCGCGGCGATCGCCGAGGCGCGCGGCATCCGCCTGTTCACCGCGCGGCCCGAGGCGCAGCTCGACCTCGGAGCGCTGGCCTTCGCCGACGCGGCGGCGCTGCGTCAGGCCTGCCGCATCCTCTCGACATAGGAGCGCAGCACCGCGTTGATGCGGGTCTGGCAGCCCTTGCCGGTGTTGCGGAACCAGTCGAGCGCGTCGCGGTCGATGCGCATGTGCAGCTCGGCCTTGGGCTTGGGCAGTTCGGTGGTCACGCTATCCCAATCGACCACCTTGCCGGCCTCGTCGGGATCGGCGGCGATCTGGGCCGCGACCTCGGCCGGCGTCGTCGCGGCGACGCGTGCCCAATCCGTATCGGTCTCGCGGCGCCGCCGCATCTCCGCCAGTTCCTCAGCCGTATACCTGACGAGACGCTCTTTCTTCGCCATCATGGGCTCTCTGAAAGGTGATGATCCGCTGATTGGCGTTCCGCCACATCGATACAATTGTCAGGAGGCGACCGGCGCCCTTCGGCGGTCGAGACAAACCTTTCCTCGCCGTTGCGTGCCGACCGGGCGTGGACTATCGGCCGCCCGTCGAACATTATCTCGGCATCCCGGAAGTCGAGGCCGCGCTCGGCGAGCACCCGCAGCCGCTTCGTCTCGCCCCACCCGAACATGACGCCATGCAGGCATTTTGTGTACACAGTGCAAGGCGCCGTTCCCGCTCCCGTCCCGCTCGCCTCGCCCCGGGCGATTTGGTAAAAGGGAGGCAGCTTCGCCCGCCAGCAAGGAACCGCCGCCATGAAGATCAACGGACAT
>Ga0209581_1000959_pt1 | contig 40460 bp, 33 predicted proteins | sample Coa_R2_FD_187160 | JGI IMG/M metagenome (GOLD analysis project Ga0209581, IMG submission 187160) | Surface soil microbial communities from Centralia Pennsylvania, which are recovering from an underground coalmine fire - Coalmine... | ecosystem: Environmental > Terrestrial > Soil > Unclassified ...
ATTGCGATCGCGGACTACGCGCGAGTTGCGGGCGGATATCTGCGCAAGACAAAGCGCTACGGTTAGCCACCCGGGCGCCTCTCTTTCGATTTGCAACGGAACATTTCATGCGACACAGGCGTATTGAAGGCGGGGGGGATCATGCCCAGATACCGAACAGAAGCTGGAGTTTTGCTGTTGGTGGGCCTGGCGTGGGAAGCTTTTCAACGCAGGCACAAAACACCGGCAGCCCCTAGTTGGCATTCGGCCACAGGGACAAGGCACGGTCTTTCAGTTGGTTTATCTCGAGACTCGCGGCGTGGATGGGGATGAGCGGCCGCAATAGAAATTCCGGATTCCGTCTCTACCACTGCAACGGTTGGCTGGAGCTAGATGATGCCCACAGCAAGGAATTTGCGGGCGAAAATACAACAACGCGGGTTGCAAACCGCGGTGTGGCTCTTCGTCCTGGCTGCGTTCCCGGGAACAGGGAGAGCGCAGGAATCCGCGCCACTGCGGGCCAGGGTGAATCTCGTGAACGTCGCGTTCTCCGCGCGCGATTCGCGAGGAGCACTGGTGGACAGTCTCACGCGCGACGACGTGGAGGTTTTTGAGGACTCCGTCCCGCAGAAGATCGCGTTTTTCGCCAGGAGCGAGGACGTTCCGCTGACGCTGGGGCTGATCGTGGACGCCAGCGGCAGCCAGGAGCACTTCTCCAAGAAGCATGAGAAGGACCTGGAGGTGTTCCTCAAGCGCGTGCTTGGGCCCAAGGATCGCGTGTTCCTCCTGTGTTTCGGCAATCATTTAAGGCTGGTCAGCGACTTTACGCAGGCGGGCGAAGAGGTGCTTCAGCGCCTGAAAGAGTATGAGAAGCACGTGGAACGCTTCCCGGAAATCGGCCCTCAAGAAGACCGCGACCTGGGGACCGCGTTTTACGACTCCATCTTCTACTCGATTTCCGAGAAGCTTCGGAACGAAACGGGACGGCGGGCGCTGCTGGTCTTCAGCGACGGGGAGGACAATTCCAGTTCGCACAACATGATGGAAACCATCGAAGCGGCGCAACTGGAGAACGTGCGGGTGTACGCGATTCGCTACACGGAAACGAAGAAGAACGGAGAGCTGACGGCGCGCAACAAGTATGGCATCGGCGTCATGGAGCGCATCGCCAAGGAAACCGGGGGGGCTCACATCGACGCGAAGCTGACCGACCCGCGGGAATACTTCCGGCAAATTGCGGAAGAACTTCGGACCTCTTACGAGCTCGCGTATTACCCGTCGAATCCGATGAAGGACGACAGCTTCCGGAGAATCACGATCAAGCCCAAGCAGGACGGCCTGACGGTGCGCGCCAAAACCGGCTACTTTGCGCGATGAAGGGCCGGGCAACCCCGGGAGGCGAGATTGTGCATCCCAGTGTGTGGGCATAGTCTAGCCAGGGCTGCCCGGCCGAGCAAAAGTTTCCCGGGGCACCTGGCCTAAAGTTCAGGTTATACTGAAACGTCTGGCGCGATGGGGCGAGCTTCCGGCTGTTTCTTGTCTCCTGCTCACGTTAACTCCCGTCCCTGAAGCGCCGAGGCACTGAGTCCCGTCAGAGAGGTGAGGATTGCGTCGCACCTTATTCGCATCGATGACCGCGCTTGCGCTGCTGTGGGCCCTGCCGGCCTCCGCGCAACATCAATCCAAGAAAACAAAGAAGGCCGAAAAGCAGAGCAAGAAGGAAGCGGCCCAGGATTCCGGGTCGGTCGCGGCTCCGGACAAGGTTCTCTATGACCGGGCGATGAAGGACATCAAGAAAGGACGGCACGAGGTCGCGCGCCTGACCCTGCAAACCCTTATCAACACGTACCCGGACAGCGAGTATCTGGCCAAGGCCAAACTGGCGATCGCGGATTCCTACTTCAAGGAAGGAGGCTCGGCGAATTGGACGCAAGCGATCGCGGCATACAAGGATTTCATCGTGTTTTTCCCGTTCCTGCCAGAAGCGCCTTACGCGCAGATGCAGGTGGCGATGACGCATTACCGGCAGATGGAGAAGCCGGACCGGGACCGTTCCGAAGCGCTGGCCGCGGAAGCCGAGTTTCAGACCTACTTGCAGAAATACCCGAACGATCCGCTGGTGCCTCGCGCGGAGCAGCGTTTGCGGGAGGTTCAGGAGATCCTGGCCGAAGGCGAGTACCGCGTCGGCTATTTCTACTACGTGAGAGGCGACCGGCGCGCCGCTGCAGGACGCCTGATTCCCCTGGCGAAGCGCTACCCGCTTTACAGCAAATCCGACAAGGCGCTTTGGATGCTGGGGGACATTTTTGAAAAGAGCGAGAAGAAAGAGATTGCATCGCTGTATTACGCGAGGATTGTCAAGGAGTACCCGCTGTCGCCTCTTGTTTCCGACGCAAAGCAGAAGCTGGTGAGTTTTGGCGTGCCGGTGCCCCAGCCCGATCCAAAGGCGCTGGCATGGATGCAGGCAGAGGCAAAAGCCGAGCGGCCGCACTCGAGCTTCATAAGCAAGCCTCTTGCGCTGGTCAAGAGCCGCCCGGAGAAGGAAGTGACCTCCGCGGCTAGAAACGGCGAGCCCAATTTGCAGCCGGACACGGAAACAAGTGCCGCAGCTGATATTTTGACTCCAGGCGGGGAGTCGCGCATCGGCGGAGGAGGCAGCGCCAATCCGACGGGCAATCAGGCCGTCGTCGAGATCGCCACGCCGGGAAAGCCCGCGAGTAGCGGCTCGACCGAAAACACATCGGCGCCGGCCGGAGATGCCAACAGTTCCACTCCGATTAGCGATACCACGAACGGCAGCGGAGCGGAAACCGGAAGCGATGTGGCTCCGACTCCGAGCGCTCCGCCATCCGCCGGCAGTCCCGCGAGCGATCCCAAGTCTCAAGCGGAAAGCGGCCAGACTTCCGCCAACGGAAACGGCGCTTCGACTGTTAATGGCGACAACAAGAACGGCAAGAACCAGAAAGAGTCCAGCAGCAAGAAAAAGAAGGGCTTGCGGAAGATCATTCCCTGGTAGCCGGAGCGCAGCAGCTCAAGAGGCTCACTAATCGAGTTTTTTGACTGAACAGGCGGAAAAAAGCGCCATGTTCCCTTCCGACACATCTCCATCCCGATTACGTTGACGGGCTTTTTGCCGGGTGCTCCAATACAAGAGTGTCGTAGTTTGGGCGCAATCGCGCCCGAAGAATACGCGTAACGGGTGTCTGATGTTGGCGGAGGACTACGCGGAGGACGTTCGGTGGCCAAAATCCTGGTAGCAGACGACAACAGCAACATACAGAAGATGGTCGGTCTGGCTCTGAAAGACCAGGGCATAGACGTTGTCGCCGTGGGGAACGGCGAAGCTGCGGTGCGCAAAATTTCCGACGTGCGGCCGGATTTGGTGCTGGCCGATGTGTTCATGCCCGTGCGCAACGGGTACGAAGTCTGCAAATACGTCAAAGAAGATTCCGCCTTGTCTCATATCCCTGTGATTCTGCTGGTCGGCGCATTTGACCCGCTGGACGAGCAGGAGGCGCAGAGAGTGGGCGCCGACGGCGTCCTGAAAAAGCCTTTTGTTCCGCCCGATCCGCTGATCTCGATGGTGAAGTCGGCCTTGAGCCGCGCGGGCGTGCCGCACTCCGGCGCGGATCCCGCCCACGAAGCTGCGCCGCCTCCGCTGCGCGGAACGGATTTGCTCACTCCGCAGCAGAAACCTGCGGCGCCCCCGGAGCCTGCCGCGTTCCCGGAGCCTGAGCCTTTCCCCGAAGCGATCCCGCCAAAGCCGGAGCCGTTCAACATCGATTCGAGCACGCAGCCCTTGGCGTTTGGAAGCCTCCTTGAAACTCCCGCGGAAGAAGAAACCGCGTATGTGACGCCGGCCAGCTCTTCCCTTGCGCCGGAGAGAACCTGGGGAGCGGAAGAAGCGGAGGAAGAAGCCGCTGAGGAAGAGGCCCCAACGCACGCGTGGCGGCCGCTCGGCGGCGGAGACGATTTGGACGACATTCCGGCGGGAAGAAAAGACTGGCGGGAAGCTGCGTTCGAAGCGATTGAGAGCGCTCAGAAGAGCGCACCCCGGCAGCCGGCCGTCGAGACAGAGATTCACGCGGACACTGTGCCATTCGTGGAACCCGAGCCGCTGCCTGCAACGGGGCCGCAGAATTCTGCTTCAGCCGCACCGGCGGCAACGGAAAGCTGGCTGGATTCCTCCGCCACTCCGAGCGGCATTGAGCAGACGGAGAGCTTTGTTACGGAGCTTCCATCCGCTTATTCCGCGGAAGAGCCTGAGCTGGTCACGACCCACGAAACTGCCGAAACTGCTCCGCAGGCGCAAGCGGCAGAATCTGCCGTCGCTCGGGAACCCGTTACCTCGAGTGAGCCTGCGCTGTCAGCGCCACCCACGAGCCAATGGTTCAGCGTGCCTTCGAGCCCCTGGGATGCCGAGGTGAAAAAGGCGACTCAGCTGGCATCGACCTGGGACGCTCCCTCGCCTGCTGTTTTGGAGGAAGCGGAAAGCGCGACTGAAACGGTGGCAGCTTCCAGCGAAACGCTCCCGAGCGCATCCTTCGCCGCATCCACGCCGGAGCCGATACTCGAACCAGAATTGCCGGCGGCAACGGAAGAAGCGATCCGCGAGGAAACGGCTCAAATTGTGGAGCAAGCGCAGCAGGAAGCGCAGCCCGCGGCCGCTGCTCCGTCCGAAGCTCCAGCGACAGCGGCAAATTTGGATGACGTCGTCGCCAAAGTCCTGGCGAAAATGAGCCCGGAAGTTCTGCAAGCCGTAACCAAGGAGATCCTGAAGCCGGTGGTCGAAGCCATCGTTCGGGACGAACTCGGCAAGAAGTAGTTCCCTGCTAATCTCCCGTCACCGAAGGGCCTATTGGCGTGCGTTTGACGCGCGCGCTTTTCTGCCCGTATAGTCAAAGATTACTCTGCAGGTAAATCGCGGACCTATCCAGCCGCAAACCGAGGGGGAGTTGATTCCGGAATGGCCCGAGAGATCGCCAAAGCCTATGAACCGCAATTGATTGAGCCGAAATGGGCCGAATTCTGGGTGAAAGAACAGCTCTTCCGCGCCAATCCGGCCGCCCCGCCGCCGGTTTTCTCGATTGTGATTCCTCCGCCCAATGTGACCGGCTCTCTGCACATCGGCCACATGCTGAATCACACAGAGATCGACATCCTGACGCGCTGGCACCGCATGCGCGGCTACAACACGTTGTTTCTCCCGGGCATGGACCATGCGGGAATCTCGACGCAGCGCGTCGTGGCGCGCCAACTGGCGGAGAAAGGAATCGACTATCGCAAGCTGGGCCGGGAAGAGTTCGAAAAGCGCGTCTGGCAATGGAAGGCGGAAAGCGGCGGCAAGATCTCCGAGCAGATGCGGCAGATCGGGGATACCTGCGACTGGTCGCGGGAGAGGTTCACGCTGTCCCCGGAACTTTCGCGGGTGGTGCGGGAAGTCTTCGTGCGGCTTTACGAAGAGGGGCTCATCTACCGTGGACACTATCTCATCAACTGGTGCCCAAGCTGCTTGACGACGCTGAGCGACCTGGAAGTCGTGCACGAAGAGCGGCAGGGGCATCTGTGGCACATCCGCTACCCGATTGTGAATTCTCGGGAGTTTCTGGTGGTCGCGACCACGCGGCCGGAAACGATGCTGGGCGACACGGCGGTGGCGGTCCATCCCGAGGACGAACGCTACAAGCATCTGGTGGGGAAGAAAGCGATTTTGCCGTTGATGAAGCGCGAAATACCCGTGATTGCCGACGCGATGGTGGACCGCGAATTCGGCACAGGCGTGGTGAAGATTACTCCGGCGCATGACCCGAACGACTTCGAAGCCGGCAAGAGGCACGGGCTTGCGGAAATCGACGTGATGACCGACGACGGGCACATGAGCCGAAACGCCGGCGCCTACGCGGGAATGGACCGTTTTGAAGCGCGCAAAAAAATTGTCGAGGATCTGAAGGCACAAGGACTGCTCGAAAAAATTGGCGATCATATCTACGCGGTCGGCTTGTGCGAACGGTGCAAGACGATTGTCGAGCCGCGCGCTTCCACGCAATGGTTCTGCAAGATGAAACCGCTCGCCGAACCGGCTATTGCGGCCGTGGAAAGAGGCGAGATCCTGATGGTTCCGGAAAACCGGCGCACGGAATACCTGAACTGGATGCGCAACATCCGCGACTGGGCGATCTCGCGGCAGTTGTGGTGGGGGCATCGAATCCCTGCGTGGTATTGCCAGAACTGTAAGGAGATGACCGTCGCCCGCGAAGCGCCGAAGACTTGCGCGAAGTGCGGATCGGAAAAGCTTCAGCAGGATCCCGACGTACTGGACACCTGGTTCAGTTCGGCGCTGTGGCCTTTTTCCACGCTGGGCTGGCCGGAACAGACCGAGGATTTCAAGACCTATTACCCGACCAGCCTGCTGATCACCGCCTACGACATCATTTTCTTCTGGGTCGCGCGGATGATCATGATGGGCTTGCACTTCACTGGCAAAGTGCCTTTCCGCGCCGTGTATTTGCATTCTCTCGTGCGCACGGGCAGCGGCGAAAAGATGTCCAAGTCCAAGGGAACGGGACTGGATCCGGTACTCCTCAATCAGCAATACGGCACGGACGCCATGCGGTTTTGCCTCGCTTCGATGGCCGCGCCCGGAACGGACATCGTTTTGAGCGACGACCGGCTCGTCAGTTCGCGGAACTTTGCGAACAAAATCTGGAACGCGGCGCGCTTCCTGTTCCTGAATTTGGAGAAGTTCGAACAAGGAGGCACCTCGCTGGACGAGCTTGCGTCGGCGGAAAAGCGCTCCCAGGCTCCTTATGCCCTCGAGGGCCGCGTTTCACTCGTGGATGCCTGGCTCTTCGGGCGTTTGGCGGAGACGATCCATTCCGTGAACGATGCACTGGCCAACTACCGCTTCCACGAAGCCTCGCGCGAGATCTACCAGTTTTTCTGGGGCGATTTTTGCGATTGGTACATCGAGTGGGTGAAGCCGGAACTGCAAAGCACGAATCGCGCGCGGGCGGAAGCAGCCTGGAAGAACCTATTCGCGGCGTTCGAAAGCGCGCTCCGGCTGCTGCATCCGGTCATGCCGTTTCTAACGGAAGAGCTCTGGCATCAGCTTCCGCAAAAGGCCGGCAGCAAGTCGATTGCCCTGGCGGAGTATCCAGAGGCGGAAAGCCGCTGGTTCGATGCAAAAGCGGTGCGCGACTTTGCCGTTCTGCAGGAGACCATCGTTTCGCTCCGGAACATCCGCGCGGAAATGAAGCTGGATCCAAGGAAAAAGATCGCAGCGGAATTTTCCAGCCAATCGCCCGAGCTGCTCGCGCTGATCCGGGAAAACCTGGACGGCGTTCTGAGACTGGCGATTCTCTCAGAACTGAAGATCGGCTCCGAGAAGCTTCCGCAAACGGGCGGCACAGTGCGATCCACCGCGGATTTTGACGTTCGGATCGCCTACACGGACGCCGTGGACAAAGCGGCTGAAATCACGCGCCTGAAGAAAGAGATGGACAAACTGCAGAAGGCGGTGGAATCGAAGGCGCGGCAACTCTCGAACGAGATGTTTCGCAGCAAAGCGCCCGCGAATATCATTTCGGACATGGAGAGTTCCCTGGCACAGCAAAGGATCGAGATCGAAAAGATGTCCGCCCGGCTCCAGGAACTCGATGCGGCCGGTTAGGCGGGAAGCGCGATTCGCGGGTGGGCACACTCCATGAATTGGGATTCACAATACATCCGTGACTTGGTGGCGAAGGCACTCGCCGAGGACGTTGGCTCCGGCGACATCACGGCGGAAGCGGCCATTCCCATTCGCGCCGTGGGCCGGGCAAGGATTATTGCCCGGGAGTCGCTGATCTGCGCGGGGTTGCCGCTGGCCGAACAAGTCTTCCTTGCCCTCGACCCTCGGATGCGTTTGGAGCGAAACGCGAGCGACGGCCGGCGCGTCGAAAAAGGCGGCGAACTACTGCATCTTTCCGGGAACGCTCGCGCGATTCTGACCGGTGAGCGAACTGCACTGAATTTTCTTGCGCGGCTTTCGGGGATTGCGACGCTGACGAACCAATTTGTTCAGGCCATTGCCGGCACAAAGGCAATGATTCGCGACACGCGAAAAACCACGCCCGGACTGCGGCTGCTGGAAAAATACGCCGTGAAAACGGGCGGCGGCACGAATCACCGCATCGGTTTGTACGACGCCATTCTGCTCAAGGAAAATCACATCGCGCTGGCTGGGGGGGTGAAACAGGCGCTGGATCAGGCGCACAGCTATGCGGCCCTGCATGCGCGAACTCACGCCGCAACACCTTACGAGGAACCGGGCGCGCCCGAAGCGCAGAAATCCGTGGCACTCCCGGTGCAAGTTGAAGTGCGCGATGAAAGAGAGTTGCGGGAAGCGCTCGAAGCGGGCGCCGAGTCCCTTCTGCTCGATAATATGCCGCCCGCGGAGGCCGCGCGTTGCGTACAAATCGTACGGAGCATCCGGCCCGCTTGCGTCGTGGAGATTTCCGGCGGCATCACGCTGGCGAATGCGCGCGCCTATGCGGAGACCGGAGCGGATTATCTTTCCTCCGGCATGCTGACGCACTCTGCCCCGGCCGCAAACCTGAGCCTGCTTGTCGATAGCATCGCGGACAAGTAAGCTCTCTTCTACCGATTCGGCGCTACGATGCCACCAAAATCTCTTCCAGGCCCGACCGACCGGAGAATCGCCTCCCTACTGACGTTGCTCTCCGAAAACGCAACCATCGTCCTGAGCGGCGCGCGCATCGCGAGGGAAATCGGCGTTTCCGGGCACACCGTCTGGAGTTGGGTCGAGCGCCTGCGCGAACTGGGAGTCAAAGTGAAGGGGCACCCCGGCACGGGGTATGCTCTGGAGAAAGTGCCGGACATCCTCACGCCCGATCTCCTGCGGCAGGGGCTGAAGAACAGTCTGTTTGGCAAGCGCATCTACCATTTCTTCAAGACGGATTCGACCAACCGCGTGGCGATGGAGCTCGGCCACGGCGGCGAACCGGAAGGCGCGGTGGTCGTGGCCGAAGAACAGACCTCCGGCCGGGGCCGCGCAGGACGATCCTGGCATTCCGAACGCGGCACGGGGCTCTATGTGACAATTCTTTTGCGGCCGAAGCTCGCGCCGGTCCAGGCGCCGTTGCTTACCATGATGGCCGGACTCTCTGCGCATGCCGCCATCCAGGCGCAGACGGGCCTGGCTATCGACCTGAAATGGCCCAACGACCTCATGGTGTCCGGCAAGAAGCTCGGAGGCATCTTGACGGAGATGCACGCGGAGCCGTCCCAGGTTCGATTCGTGATCGTCGGGATCGGCATCAATGTCAACCAGGAGCGATTCCCTCCAGAACTCTCCTCGGTCGCGACTTCTCTGCGGCTGGAATCGGGAAAAGCTCATTCGCGACTGCAGTTGCTCGTTCGGTTGCTGCGCGAATTCGAGAGCGACTACAATCGTTTCCTGCGGGAAGGCCCCGCCGGCGTCACGCAGAACTTTCAAGCCATCTCGAGCTACGCGCTTGGGAAGAGAGTACGCGTGACGAGCGGGAACGAAGTCTTTTCCGGCACGACCGCGGGGCTGAGCCCGGAAGGGTTGCTGCGCGTGGAGCGCGACGGCGGCAGCGTGGTTACGGTCATCGCCGGAGACGTAAGCGAGGCACGCTAGATGCTATTGACGATTGACGTGGGCAATACGAATACGGTGCTCGGAGTCTTCCGCGGCGAGGTTCTCGCCGCGCATTGGAGGCTCGCCACCGCTCCGCTTCAAACCGTCGATGAGTACGGCGTCCTGACGCGAAATCTTTTTTCGATCAGGGGACTGGACCCTTCCGAAGTTCACGGGATCATCATCAGTTCCGTCGTGCCGCCGGTGAACTGGACCTTGGCGGAAATGTCGCAGACCTATTTCGGCCACAAAGCCATGTTCGTCGAGCCGGGAGTCAAAACGGGCATGGCTGTGCTGGTGGACAATCCCCTGGAAGTGGGAGCGGACCGCATAGTGAACGGCGTCGCCGCGTTTCACAAGTACGGCGGTCCGTGCATCGTGGTGGACTTCGGCACGGCGATCACTTTCGACGTCATCTCCGCAAAATGCGAATACCTTGGGGGCGTGATCGCTCCCGGTTTGGGGATTACCTCCGAAGCTCTGTTCGCAAAGGCAGCGCGCCTGCCGCGTGTTGAATTCAAAGATCCGGGGAGAGTCATTGGAACCAATACCGTGACGAACATGCAGGCGGGACTTTACTACGGCGCGGTGGACATGGTGGATGGCGTGCTGGCGCGCATCAAAGGCGAGCTGCGCGTAAAGGTAAAGGTTGTAGCCACGGGCGGCCAGGCGAGTCTCATAGCCAAAGGCTCCAAACACATCGAGGATACGGACGAATTCCTGACGCTCACGGGTCTCCGGCTCATTTGGGAGAAGAACCAACCGACCGAAGCAGGCCGAAGACAGGAAAAGCGGGCCTCGCGTTAAGACTGCATGGAAAGCTGGAACTACTTCAACTACTTCACGGAAATCGAGGAATATTTCTGGAAGAAGCGGGGAGCGCATCTCCTGGTCTCTCCTTTGGACTGGGCCATTATGGAAGCGTGGCAAAAAGCCGGCGTGCCGCTTGAGGCTGTTTTTAAGGGAATCGATCGCGCATTTGAGAGCTATTCACGCTCGCGGCGCGGCGCCGGCAAGCCGCTGAAGAGTCTAGCGTATTGCACGGACGCCGTTCTCGAGGCGGCGGAGGAGACCAGCGAGGCTTCCGCCGGAAAAGCCTCCGGGCCGCCGGGCGAACCTTTTCGCCGCGAGGAAATTCACGGGTACCTGGACCGGAACATCGCGTCGCTCCGAAGGGCGCTTGATTCTTCGGCTTCTTGCGGCCCGGAGCTTGCTCTGAGATTACGCGAAGCCGCGGATTCGCTCGAGAGTTGCAAGATTCTCCTGCAAACGCCGGGAACCCCGGATTTCGAAGATCTCGAAAGACGATTGACGATTCTCGATGAGAAGATTCACGCGGCTCTGCTGGGCGCGGCAAGCGAAGAGCTGATGCTGCGAATCCGGCGGGAAATGGACGCGCAATTAGCCGTGTACCGCCGCAAGATGCGCGCCGAACAACTTGCTCTGATCGAAAGGCAGTACATCCAGAAGAGGCTTCTCGAGGAATTCAAGCTGCCGCGGCTCAGCCTCTTCTACCTGTCGTAACACGCGGGGCTGATGGGAACTCCCGCGAGTGAAATTCGGGACTACCTTTTCGGAACAAATAGACAGAGAATAGGACGGATGATGACGGACGAATTACGTATCTCGATTGAGAAATTGGTGTACGGCGGCGACGGACTGGCCCACGCCGACGGGAACACCGTCTTTGTGCCGTACGTGCTGCCAGGCGAGGAAGTTCGGGCTACGATCCGCACGAAGAAGAAGAAACTGGTCTGGACGAGCCTATTGGAAGTCACTTCGCCGGCAAGCGAGCGCATCGCGCCGCGTTGTCCGCACTTCCGCACCTGCGGCGGCTGCCATTACCAGCATATTTCGCAACCGGAACAGGTTCGCCTCAAGAAGGACATCTTGCGGGAGACCCTCGCGCGCCTCGGAGGCGTCACGTGGACGGGCGAAATCCTCGAACATTCGGCCGAACCCTACGGTTACCGCAATCGCGCTCAATGGGGCGTTCGCCACGCGATGCCTCGCGCCTTGGGTTACTACTTGCCGGAAAGCTCGGTCATCGTTCCGATAGACGACTGTCCCGTACTCTCCCCTTTGCTCGCCCAGACGTTCCGCACTCTGCAAGAACTGGCGCGCACTGGAAATCTGCCGGCGGAGACGAAGGAAATCGAAGCCTTCGCGGATTCGGAGGACCGGCAGATCGCTCTGAACGTGGCGTTTTCACACTTTTCCAAGCCGCCATCCGAACTGGCCGGGCTTTTCCGCGAAGCGATTCCCGAACTGGAAAGCCTGCTTCTGCTCGATGAAAAGAAAAATCGTTTTGAACTGACCGGGCCGGGCTACCTCGTTCACAAGGCCAGCGGATTCTCCTACCGCGTCGGCCATCTCTCCTTTTTCCAGGTGAACCGCTTCCTCATCGCGGATTTGCTGGAAACGGTAGTCTCCCGCGCAAAGGGCGATATGGCGCTCGATCTCTATGCGGGCGTCGGATTCTTCACCCTTCCGCTCGCCCGGCGTTTTGGCAAAATAATCGGCGTGGACGCGAATCTGGCAGCCACCCGGGATTTGCGCAGCAACGCGGAGGCAGCCGGTCTCGCAGTGGTTTCCGAAAATGAACACGCCGAAAAGTTTCTGACAAAGTTCCGCGAGAAGCCGGATTTCGTCGTGCTCGATCCGCCGCGCGCGGGGCTCGGAGTCGCCGCCGCGTCAAGTCTGGCTGGGTTGCGCTCTCCGGAAATCGCATATCTTTCCTGCGACCCATCCACTCTCGCGCGCGACCTTGCGGTGCTCTTGCGTTCGCCGAAACTGCCGCAAGGCGCAGATTCCGATGCGCCACGCTATGAGATTGCAGAGATGCACATCTTCGATCTCTTTCCGCAGACCTATCACATCGAAACACTCGTCCGGCTGAGGCTCGTCTCATGAAGCTGCCGGCCCTGGCGATGGCGGTTTCGTTTGCCGCAGGCATCGCCCTGGGGCTATGGGGTCCTTTCTCTCAGACGGCGAGTTCCCTTCCCTGGCTGCGCGCCGAAGTCGTGCTTGGGGCTCTCCTTCTGGCCGCCGCGCTCGTTCTGCTGCGATTGCGCAAACTCGTGGTCTCGGCTTTGCTTTCGATCTGCGTCTGGGTGTCTCTTGGATTTTTTGGCGCCAATCTGGCGCAGCAACCTCCCAATGAGAATTTTGTCCTTCGTGCCGTGCAGGAACGCCAAATCGATTTGCACGCGCCGCTTCGCTGGCAGGTCCAGCTGCGCGACGAACCCGAGCGGTTCCCGTGGGGTTGGCGATATGATCTCGACCTGCGCGCAGTCGAATTGGGGGGAGCCACAATACCTCTGAACGGCGGACTGCGCCTGAGTTATTCTCCGCGCGCGGACGATGCGCCGCTCCCTGAACTCCACGCGGGCGACTCGTTCTGGGTTCTCACCCAGGCGAAACTTCCCCAAGTGTATCGCGACGCCGGAGCGTTTGATCGCCGCGCCTATCTGGGGCAGCAGAACATCCAACTCGTCGCGACGCTGCGCGCCTCGGAGTTGATCGAGGACATCACGCGCGCGAAACCCACGCTCAACACGCGCCTTGCAAGAATCCGGCGCACCCTGCGCGAAGAATTGGACGCTCTGTTTGCGTCTACTCCCGAAGAAGCCGGCGTGCTTCGCGCCATGCTGCTCGGAGACCGCAGTTTCGTCGATCGCGCGGAAGCGGCCGATTTTCAGAAAACGGGAGTCTTTCACGTTCTCGTTGTCGCCGGGTTGCACGTCGCCGCATTCGCTACCTTTCTCTATTGGATCGGCCGCAGGTTGCGGATTTCGGTGGTGTGGACGTCGTTTTTGACGCTCGCCCTGCTGATCTCGTATGTGGCCGTCATTGAACAGCGGCCGCCCGTGCTGCGCGCGGCTTTGATGGCTGCGGTCGTGCTAGTCGGCGGTTGCTTCTTCCGGAAACTGGATTTGCTGAACTCCGCCGCCGTGGCCGCGCTCATTTTTCTCGCCGCTAACCCTTGGGAGCTTCGCGATTCGAGCTTTCAACTGTCCTTCCTCGCGATCGGTTGCATCGCCGCGTTTGGCGCACCCTGGCTGGACCGTACCGTTCAGCCTTACGCCAAGGCGCTGCGAGGCTGGCGAGATGTGACGCGGGACGCGGCGCATCCGCCGAAGATCGCGCAATTTCGGATAGACCTGCGCGCTTTTGCCACGTGGCTCTCGGATCGTCTTCCTCGTTCTATGTCTCCGCTTATCGGTGGCGGACTCGTTCGCGGACTTGGCTTCACGTTTCGCTTCTGGGAACTCTTCCTCCTGACGCTGGTTCTCCAAATCGGCATGCTGCCGCTTCTCGCTTCGGATTTTCACCGCGTATCCCTTACCGGCCCGATGGTCAATCTCATCGCTGTCCCTCTTACGGGGCTTATCGTCCCGCTCGGATTCCTTACGCTTCTTTGCGTTCTGGTCTGGCATTTACTCGGAGTGATCGCGGCAATTCCTCTTCGGCTGCTGACGGAGGTCCTGGTCCATTCCGTCCGCTGGTTTGCTCACTTTCCGCGGTGGAGTTACCGCATTCCAGGACCTTTCTTGTGGGTGACGCTCCTATTCTTCGCGGGCGCTGTGCTGCTCGCTGCCGGCCTCCGTTACGATACGCTCTGGTGGCGCAGGATTGGGCTCGCCGCGCTGGCAGAACTTCTCGTCGTGGCCGCGCTAATCGCTACGTTCCCCTTCCCGCCCCGATGGACGCGCGGCGCACTTGAGCTAGACGCGCTCGACGTCGGGCAGGGCGACTCTCTGTTTCTCATCTCCCCGCGCGGCCACACTTTGCTCATCGATGGCGGAGGCGCCTTCACGGGCTTCGCGGGTCGCGAAGCCCACAGCGGACCTGATCCCGGCGAAGACGCCGTCTCGCCTTACCTGTGGTCGCGAGGCTTCCAGCGGCTGGACACGGTTGCGCTCACCCATGGGCACCAGGACCATGCGGGAGGCCTTCTGGCGGTTCTCGAAAACTTCAAGGTGGGAACGCTCTGGATTGGCCGCGAAGTTTCCTCGCCGGTGATGGCCCGCCTCGAAGCGGAAGCGCATGCGCGGCACATACAGGTTGTCCGGGAAAATCGTGGCGCTCCGTTCTCGTGGGACGGCGTGGAGCTCCAATTTTTATGGCCCGAAGCTTCTCCCGGCGAGATCGCGTCTTCCGCAAGCAACGACAGTTCGCTGGTCCTTCACCTGCGATACGGAAGCCGCAGCATGCTTTTGCCCGGAGATGCGGAAAAACAGTCCGAAGCCCAAATCCTTGCGGAGAACGATGCCGGCGCCTTGCGGTCCGACATCTTGAAAGTCGGTCACCACGGAAGTAAGAATTCGACTACGCCTGAATTTCTCACCGAGGTCCAGCCGGAAGTCGGCATCATCTCAGCGGGAGAGGACAATCCCTACGGCCATCCGGATCCGCAACTGCTAGCGCGCCTTGAGGAAGCACACGTTTGGATTCTGCGAACGGACAGGAACGGAGCGATTCGAGTTCTCACGGACGGTCGTAACTTGAGGATTTCCTGCTTCGTCGCGTGCCCGGACGCGCTGACGGGAAACCAATCAGTGGAGCGGCCATCTCCAGAGCAACAATAGAATTACGAGCAGCAGCACGTAGCCGAGCGCAGCCTCGTGCTCATGGTTTTTTCTGTACTGCGCGAATGAAAACGAACCACCGCCATCCGCCAGTTTCGCTGCGCGCAGCCTCGGGAAGAAGAGCGGCACGGCGCGAGCGTATTCCTCGAACGCGTTTCCGTGATGCCCTCGCAATTCCGCTTCCTCGCGGCGCATCACGACGCTGTACACAATCGCGAAATAGCACAGCAACAAAACGGCAGAAATCCACGAATGAGTTGCCACGGCCGTACCCAGCGCAAGAATTGCGCTTCCAAGATAAAGCGGATTCCTCGTGTACGCGTAGGGCCCGCCGACCGTGAGCACGTCTTGCTTGTGCAGGTATCCCGCTGCGTAGGCGCGCAGCAGCAATCCGAGCAATCCGATTCCCGCGCCGAGGGCAATGCTTCGCAGTGTTGGCCGCGCGAACCATAGCACGGCAACCGCGAGCACGTACCCCGCTCGAACCCGCCAGCGCGCGATGATCCCGGCGAAACCGCTCATGCGCGCACCCGCAGACGCTGGACTGCTTCAAACACCTCGTCCACGCTCAATTGCAAAAGCGACGGATGCGGTTGGTCCTGCCGCTTGTAGGTGGATTCCACGTTTGGTGCGCGCAACTCTACGCCGGACTTGAAATACAGCCCGTTTCGCGCCGGGTCCGTCGGCCCAAACAGCGCCACTACCGGCGTGTCGAGCGCGTCCGCGAGATGAAGCGGGCCCGTGTCTCCGGCAATCACGCAAGACGCCCCGCGAAGCAGCGCCATCATTTGACCAAGGGAACCCGTCAAGGGCATCGGCCGAGCTCCGCCGCTAGCGGCGACCGTGGCCTCAACCAGCCCCTCTTCTCCGGGAGCAAAATTGATGAGGGACCGCACGCCCGTCTCGCTCCACAGCCGTTTTGCCAGGGCCCCGTACCGTTCCGCGGGCCAGCATTTCGATCTCCAGCCACCGCCCGGGCTGAGAACAACGTATTCCCGAATGCCCCGAGCGTGCAGGCCGGATTGCATCTTTTCAATTTCGGCCGGATCGATCCGCAAGCGAACGGGAGCGGTGCCTTGGCGCGACCCCGCGCGCAGCGAGAGTTCGCCGTTCTGGTCCGCAATGTGCCGCGACTTCACATGCACGCGATCCGTGTACAAGATGGGGACTCCATACTCGCGGATTGTCGCGGAGGAAAACCCGATTCGCCGCGGAATTCGCGTGAGGAACGGAAGCGCCGCGGATTTCCAGAGGCCCTGGTAGTCGATTGCCGTCTCGAAGCGGAACTTGCGGATGCGCGAGAGCGCCGCTCGAACCGAGGGCAGGTTTCGCGGTTCCAGGGTCCAGACTTCGGCAGCCAAGCAAGCGCTCTCGACGAGAAACTCCCATCGCGGATGCGTGAGCCAGATGATTCGCGCTTCCGGGAACGTCTTCCTCAAAGCGGCAACGGCAGGAAAGGTGTGGACAATATCTCCAAGAGAGCCGAGCCGCACGACCAGGAAACCCAGCTCAGGCATGACGCTCCTTGCGAACGGAAGCGAGCAGGTCACGCGTCGAGTGCTGCTTGGGATCACCGACAATCGCCAGGCGAATGCCCAGCCGGTCCGCCGTCGTGCGCTCCGGAATGGTTCCTTCGGTATAGTCGGTTCCCTTCGCGTGAACATCCGGCCGAAGAGCTTCAAGAAGCGACTCGACGTTGGGCTCCGGAAAAACAACCACATAATCGACGGCCCGCAACGCCGCCACGAGTGTGGCGCGGGATTCTTCGTCCAATAGAGGCCGCCCAGGTCCTTTGATTCCCCGCACGCTCGTGTCCGCGTTCACACCCACGACAAGCAGGTCGCCTTCCTGCCGCGCCCCTTCCAGATAACGCACGTGCCCGACGTGAAGAATGTCAAAGCACCCGTTGGCCAATACGATTCGTTTTCCCATGCGCCGCTTCTCTTCGAGGAGCCGGCGCAGCGCGTCCCGCGATACGATCTTTTCCAGTGCGGTTCGCATGGTCAGGAAGAAGCCCCGGAAATATCCTTGCGAATGGCGTCGAGAAGTTCCTCGCGGCTGACCGTCGCCGTGCCCCGTTTCATCACCACCAAGCCTCCGGCGATGTTGGCAATGTGCGCTGCCTCGAGGTGCGAAGCCCCGCAGGCCAATGCGAGCGTAAACGCAGCCAATACGGTGTCGCCCGCGCCGGTGACGTCCACCGCTTGATTGCTGCCGTGCACGGGAATTTGCGCCGCATGGTCTTCGCCGCGCTCAAAAAGCGCCATGCCGTCCCGGCCTCGGGTCACGAGCAGCGCCCCCAGTTTCATCTGTGCCAGTGTGGCTTTGCCGCAGCGTTCGAGCTCCCCGGCATTCCGACCGATCGTCGTATGGTGCAATGTTTCCAGCTCCGCTTCGTTTGGCGTTGCAGCAGTGATGCCCATCCCCAGGTAGGCGTCCAGATGATGACGGGCGTCGAGCGTTACCGGCGTACCCTTGGGAAGTTTGGCAACTGCACTTCGGATCGCATCCTTGACGACCGTCCCAAAGCCGTAGTCGGAAATTGCCAGGGCATCCGCGCCGCGAACTTTCGCCGCAAGCTTTTCGAGCAGCCGCTTCCGCGCGCTTTCCGGAGGAGCGGACTCCGGCTCGCGATCCACGCGCAATACCTGCTGACTCACCGTGTGCGCCCAGCCGGCAAGAAAACGCGTTTTCGTCGGCGTTTTCCAGCCCTTCGCTTGCACGATTCCCGCCAGGTCCATCCGGCGTTCGCGAAAATATTGCATCAATGCACGCCCGGCGGGATCGTCTCCAACCACAGTAACCGCGGAAACGCGCGCGCCGAGAGCCACCAGGTTGTTCGCGGCGTTCGCCCCTCCGCCCGGAACCAGGTGCGTCTCCCTGTGCCGCAAAATGAGGACCGGCGCTTCGCGTGAAACCCGCGTGATTTCGCCGTATTGAAACTCGTCTGCGACGAAATCTCCATACAGCACAATCTTCTTCGAGGAAAAGCGTTCCACGATTTCGGCAAGCGATACCAGATCCACCGTCGCTCGCGGTTCTTTCTCCAACGGTTTTCGTTTCATCGGGATTGTCTCAGTATCCAGTCCACTGCTTCGATCAAAGTCGACGCCACGTAATTCGGCTGCGAAGGCCACCGCGGCGAATGCCACTCGAGTTCCCCCTCGCCATAACCGGTCCGCACCATCACCGAACGCGCGCCGGCTCTTCGCGCCAGCTCGACGTCCGCATAGCGATCGCCGATCACCGTGGATCGGGAAAGATCCAGTCCGTGTTCCTTGGCGGCAAGCTCCAGCAAGCCCGTCTTCGGTTTCCGGCAGTTGCACCCGTCCTCGGAACGATGCGGGCAGTAATAAATGCCCGTAAGATGCGCCCCCTGCGCTTCGAGTTGCCGTTTCATCAGGGCATGCACCTCCAGGACGAGCGTTTCCGGAAAATAGCCGCGCGCCACGCCAGACTGATTGGTAATTACAATTGCCGGAAGTCCCGCCTCGTTCAGATTCTTCACCGCCGCGGCCGCGAACGGAAACATACGAAATCGGCTCAGATGGTTCAAGTAGCCTACCTCTTCCGCCAGAGTTCCGTCGCGATCGATAAAGACAGCGGGGCGCAGCGCTCGGGGATTAGACAGAACGCACCTCGGCAAGCTGATTTCGCGCGGCGGCTTCCACCATCGCCGGAGTCACGGCCGTCATGCAGCGATGATCCGTCGGGCATCTCCGGAGGAAGCACGGGCTGCAATACGGCCTCTGCTGCACGATGGTGCAGCGCTTCGTCACCGGCGCCGTGCCATCGGAATCCGTTGGCCCAAACACCGCCACGACCGGCAGCCCCACCGCCGCCGCCACGTGCATTGCACCGGAATCGTTGCCCAAAAACAGATGGCATTGCGAAAGCAGCGCGGGCAATTCTGCAAGGGAGGTTTTGCCGGTCAAATCGGTCGGGGGCTGGTCCAAACGTTCGCAGATCGCCGCCGAGACCAGCGCTTCCCCGGCCGTCCCAAAGAGAATCACCTTCGCGTCGGTCTGCTTGACCAGCAGATTCAGCGCTTCGGCAAAGCGGTCCGGCGGCCAGCACTTTGCGGAGCCGTAGGACGCTCCCGCCCCCACCGCAATTTTCATGGACTCCCGCCTGGCTCCCAGCTTCTCCAGAGCCTCCGTCGCGCGTTGCCGTTTCTCTTCTGAAATCGTGAGCGTGATCTCCGGAACTTCCGGCAACTCCTTGATCCAGCCGATCCTTCGGAGCAGCTCTAGGTAATAGAACTTTTCGTGAGGCGGAATCTCGCCGACCTTGGGAACCGGCACTCTCTTCGTCAGGAGCATGCCCCGCCCGTCGCGATTGTAGCCAATCCGCTCGGGAATGCCTGCGCGCCACGCAATCCACGCCGCATCGAAAGCATTCTGCAAGAGCAAAGCGGCATCGAAGTGCTGGGCACGAAGTTCCATGATGAGCTGCTCCCGCCCGCGGGCTCCCGCATGCGCTCCTCGCCAGTCGTACGAGATCAACTCGTCCGCAATTCCCTGATCGCGGTAAAGATCGACTACGTGCGGCCGCGCCAGGAGTGCAATGCGAGCGTCTGGAAATTTCACCCGCACCGCATGCAAAGCGGGGAGCGCCATGACGGCGTCTCCCACCCAATTTGTCGCGCGGATCAAAATCTTCACGACGGTCTCCGCCGCTCGCTCAGTAGCTTTTCCAGGACGTGCTCAAATTCGGACTCCGACGCAATGGCGAGTTCGATCACCGCGACGTACACCGGAAAACGCGTAAAGTTCACTCCCTTTAGATTCTGCTCATCCTTCTCCGTCGTGAGCAGCGCCTTCGCGCCGCTTTGCGTCCCGAGCTGTTCCAATTCCCGGATGTCTCCTTGCCTGTACCGGTGGTGGTCGCGAAACTTACGCTTCCCTGTGATCGTTATGTGCCACGACTGCAAATCCTGGAAAAAGGCTTCCGGATTTCCAATTCCGCAAAACGCAAAGAACGGCCCCTCGCCCATCTCATTCGCGCAGATAGGAGTTTCACTCTGCCCGCATCGGCGAAACCCCAGCAGCCTCGTTTGGGCATAGAATATGTGATGCTCATGCGAATCGCGCGCCTGAATATCAGGCCGTTCGTGTTTGCGGTTCACCACGATCAGATCCGCGCGGCTGCACGCTGAAATCGGTTCCCGCAGGCTCCCTGCCGGGAGCAGCCACTCGCCGCGGATTTTCTTCGACCCGTCGAGCATCAGGATGTCCACGTCCCGCGCAAGCTGCAGGTGCTGAAATCCATCGTCCAGCAGAAACACATCGATTGCGCCTTGCGATTCGAGTCTCCTTCCTTCCGCGTATCGGTCCGTCCCCACCCCGAATGCGACTCTTTCTCCTAATCGCCGCTTCATCAGTTCCACTTCGTCGCTCGTGCCGCTCGATCCCTTGTATCCACGCGTCAAGATGGCCACGTGCTTCTGCGCCGCGAGGAATTTTTCGGCAAGCCACACAACCATCGGCGTCTTCCCGGTTCCGCCAACGGTCAGGTTCCCCACGCTGATCACCGCGCCGTTCAGTCTCCTCTTTTGCAGAACTCCCTTGTCGTACAACAACGCGCGAACCTGCGTCACCCAACCGTACACAACGGAAATCGGCCACAGCAGAAGCCGAATTGGGAGCGGAAAGATCATCCCTTTGCCGCGGCCCGGCTTCCCAAAAGTCCGTCCGCCGATTCGACAGCGCGATTCGTTGCGCCGCGATTTTCCTCGACGAGCCTTCGCGCCGCGTCTCCCATGGCCCGCGCACGTTCCGGATTTCTCAGCAGCTCAATCCACGTCACGCCCGCATCTTCCGGGCTGCTCACCTGCACCGCAGCGCCCGCTTCGAGAAAACGCCGGCTCATCTCCGCAAAATTTTCCATGGACTCGCCAAACACCGGAATCTTGCCGAACGCAGCCGGCTCGAGGATGTTGTGCCCTCCGCTCGGGACCAGCGACCCGCCGACGAAGACTCCATCCGCAAGACGATAAAGCGACGCCAATTCGCCGATGCTGTCCAGCAGCAGCACGCTCACGCCTTCGGGAATCCTCGCTTCTCCATTCCACGCCGCCTGGGCTCCCGGCTTTGGCACGGGGAGTTCCGAGCGCCGCACAAAGTTCCGGTGCGATTCCTCGATAAATTCCGCGGCCGCCTCGAAGCGTTCCGGCTTTCGCGGCGCAAGGACCAGCAGCGCTTTCGGATATTCGCCCTGCAGCACGCCAAAGGCAATCAACGCCAGCGGCTCTTCCGTCGCCACTACGCTTCCTGCAACGATGATCGGCCGCCGGCCGGTCTTCTGCGCTTCTTCCCCAAGCCATGCCGCAATCGGTGTGTCGCCGGGAATCTCCAGATCGTATTTCAGGTTGCCGCCGACTCTTACCCGGTCCGGCGGAGCGCCCAGTGCCTTTATTCGCTCCGCGTCCTGCTCGGTTTGCATCGAGAGCGCGCCGAAGTGACTCAACGTGTTCCTGAGAAACGGCTTCAGAAAAAATCCGAAAAGAGCGAAGTATCTCTTGTACCGCCGGTTGGACCGGTCGGAGATTCGCCCGCTGACGAGAATCACCGGAATCCTGCATCGCGCGCATTCGCGCAGAAAATTCGGCCAGATTTCCGTTTCGACAATGAGCACGATCTCCGGATCGACCGCGCGCAGCGCCCGTCGCACACAAAACGCCCAGTCCAGCGGAAAATAGACAATCGCATCGGCAAACGCTATGCGCTCCCGCGCAATGGCCTGCCCCGTGATCGTCGTGGTGGAAACCACCAGAGGGCGTCCCGGGTATTTCTGCTTCAGTCGTCGCGCCAGCGTCACGCTGGACAGCACTTCTCCCACGGAAACCGCATGAATCCAGATCGCCTTGCCACCTTCTCCGCTCGAATTCCGCAGTATGGGAGCCGATAGCCACAGCCTCTCTCGCAGGTTCGCCAGATATTTTCCCTGGCGCAGCCCCTGGACAATCCAATACGGGGCAAGCAGAACTCCGGCCAGCCCCATCAATACGCTGTATATGAAATACACGAAACGTGGCTCCGCTTTGTTCCCGCTCCGCCACCCACGGCGCTGCGGGACACAGGGCAACCCTGCGCTTCCCCCAGGAATCGAAGGCGTCGAGGTGAAGAAAGTTTATTATATCCGGATGAGAAACGCCGCCCTGTTCGCTTCCGCCGCTCTCCTGCTCGTCACCACGATCCCGGCTGGCGCGCAGCAGTCTCGCGCGTCCTCGCGTGGCTCCGTTCTCGACGCTCACGAAGGGCTGACGGTCACCGCCGAACCCTGGACCTCTGCCGAGCAGTACAAGGAAAAATTCCACAAGAAATCGCCCTTGGATGCTGGCATCATCGCCATCCGCGTCTCCTTTCGCAATGACACGAATGAAAGCATCCGAATTGCGCTGAGCCGAATCCGCCTTTCCTTCAATCTCGACGAAAACAACCGCCAGGAATTGCCGCCCATGAAGTCGGAGGACGTCGCGGACGCCATTCTCAAGCCCGGCGGCAAGGATCCCACCGCCTCGCGCAGCCGGATTCCGCTGCCGATTCCCACTCGCAAGAGCGGTGGCCGCGACAAGAAGTGGACCGAATTGAAGGACGAAGCGGAAATTGCCGGGGTGCGCGACGGAGTCGTCGCGCCGCACAGCACCACCGAGGGTTTGCTTTACTTCGATCTGGCTGGCCAGTTCGACCTGCTGAGCAGCGCGCACCTTTACATTCCGGAGCTCGTGGCCCTCGAAACCAACCATCCCCTAATGTATTTCGATTTGGACCTGAATCCCTCCGCTACGCATTGAGTTTTCGTGAAAATGGTCTCGCATCGCTCGCTTCTCACCGGCGCTGCGTTTGCGCGCCGCATTCCCCTCGGCTACCATGACTGTGCGCAACAAATTTTGCTTCTCACGGACCAATGAATAACTTTCTCGAGAGATTGAACCCCGAGCAGCGTCTTGCAGCGGAAACTACTGAAGGCCCCGTTCTCATTCTCGCGGGCGCGGGCACCGGCAAGACCCGCGCCGTCACCTATCGCATGGCGCATCTCATTGCGAAGGGCGTCCCCGCCGAATCCATTCTCGCGGTCACTTTCACCAACAAAGCCGCCGAGGAGATGCAGACGCGCGTAACCGATTTGCTTCTCCGCGCCGGCGTGCCTCCCGAACGGCCGTGGATTTCCACGTTTCACTCCTTGTGCGCCCGCCTCCTTCGCCGTGAAGCCGCAGCCGCAGGTCTCCCTCGCGACTTTGCGATTTACGACGATGACGACCAGCTCTCCGCCGTGAAGCTCGCGATGAACCGTTTGAAGATCGACGAAGACAGCCTGACGCCACGCAATATTCTCAGCCGCATCAGCTTCGCCAAGAATCATTCCCAGACGCCGGAGATGTTGCGCGCGGAAGCCTTTGCCGAGGAGGGCCGCCGCACCGCGGACGTGTTCGCCGCATACGAACAACTCCTGCGCCGGAGCAACGCTCTCGATTTCGACGACCTGCTTCTTCGCTCCGCCCGGCTCCTGCGCGACTCCCCCGCCGTGCGCGAGCGCTGGCAGAATCGCTTCCACTACCTCCACGTGGACGAATACCAGGACACCAACCGCGTCCAGTACGACTTGCTTCGCCTCCTCACCAATTCGCGGCAAAACGTCTGCGTCGTCGGCGACGAAGATCAATCCATCTACCGCTGGCGCGGCGCGGATGTTTCTATCCTTCTCAGTTTTTCGCGCGACTTCCCCAGCGCCAAAGTGATCCGTCTCGAACGGAATTACCGCTCCTCACAAAACATCCTCGACGCCGCCGGCGCTGTCGTGAAGAACAATACGGAGCGGCTCGGCAAGACCCTCCGCGCCGAAAACGGTCCAGGTCCCAATCTCAAGTACTTCGAGGCCCGCGATGCCCAGGCCGAAGCCGAATTCGTCGCCGGCGAACTCGAGAACATTCTCTCCGAAGATTCCTCGCAAACCTGCGCAGTGGAATACCGCACCAATTTTCAATCGCGCGCCTTTGAGGAAGTCTTCCGTCGCCGCGGACTTCGCTACAAGCTCGTCGGCGGATTCAGTTTTTACAACCGCGCCGAAGTGAAGGACGCGCTGGCCTACGTTCGTCTGGCCATGCACCCTGAAGACGACGTCTCCCTGCTCCGCGTAATCAATCTGCCTCCACGCGGCATCGGCCAAACCACACTAAACGCGCTTCGCGAAGCCGCTCGCGCAAACTCCTCTTCGCTTTGGTCCGCCATCGGAGGCTTCACTCAGGAAGCCTCTTCCGGCCGGGCTGTCGCGCCGCTCCGCGCCTTTCGGGAACTCATCGCCCGTTTGCAGGATGCGCTCGCCGCCAAGGAGCCCGCGGAGTTCCTCCACTTCGTCCTGGATGAAACCGGTTACATGGAGATGTTGCGCAACCGCAATACGCCCGAAGACGTCGCTCGCCTCGAAAATCTCGAAGAACTTGCCCGCGCTGTCGCGGAAAGCATCGAAGCCGGCGAATCCTTTACCGATTTTCTGGACGCCGCGGCCCTGGTCAGCGACGCCGATTCCTACGAAGGCAAGCCCGGCGTCACCCTCATCACCCTCCACAGCACAAAGGGCCTCGAGTTCGATCACGTGTTTCTTACGGGCATGGAAGAAGGGATCTGCCCGCACAGCCGCTCCATCAACGAAGAAAAGGGCGTCGAAGAGGAGCGCCGCCTCGTGTACGTCGGGATGACCCGCGCCCGCAAAACTCTTACCCTCACCCGCGCCGTCTATCGCCGCGTCTTCGGCAATGAACAGCAGCTTCGGGCTTCCACTCCGTCGCGCTTCCTCGCAGAAATTCCCAGCGAACTTGTGGATACCGTGCGCGGCTCCCTGGCGGAAATCGGAGAGACGCGCCGCTACGAGCCCGATCCCGAATATTCTTACTCTGCTGAAGAATTCCTCCGCCGCGTCCGGCGCGGCTCAACGCCCGCTCCCCGCGCCGCTTCTCGCCCTCGCAACGAGCCTTCTTTCGGCCGTTCGTCCTCGCGCCGCGGTGATGCCAATCCGCTGCTCGGCCAAAAAGTCCGCCATCCGGAGTACGGCATCGGCACCATTGTCGGCGTGGAAGGCGAGGACGAGGACCGCCGCCTTTCCGTGAGTTTTCCGGGCCGCGGCACGCGGAAGTTCATCGAACGCTATGCCCAGTTGCAGCATGTCTGACGGCTTGCTCTTCGCTGCTTGCGCGCCAATTTTGGCCGTGCCGTCTCAGTTGCGCCGCACTGCATCTCACGATACAGTGAGGCGCGCACCTTACCAACCTTGTGTCCGGCAGACCTGACGCATTTCCCTGCCAGGATGCTCTCGGAGAGAACGGGTGGGATCACAACTCTTCCGCTGCAAGAATATCGACCAGCTCATCGCAGACGCTGAAAATCCCGAACGCCGCCTGAAGAAATCTCTGGGCTGGATCTCGCTCACCGCGCTCGGCATCGGCGCCATCATCGGCACGGGCATTTTTGTCTTGACCGGCACGGCGGCGGCGGGCGAGGAGGTTCTTTATCCCTCCATCTTCAAGGCGCCGGTTCTGGATGTCCTCCTCCACGGCAGCCACGCCGCGGGAATTTCCGGCCGCCCGGGCGCCGGACCTGCTATCGCGCTCTCGTTCTTCCTGGTTGCTGTCGTCTGCGGCTTTGCCGGCCTTTGCTATGCCGAACTGGCTTCCATGATCCCCATCGCCGGCAGCGCCTACACCTACTCTTACGCGACGCTCGGCGAACTCGTCGCTTGGATCATTGGCTGGGACCTGGTCCTCGAATATGCCGTCTCCAACATGGCCGTTGCCGTCGGCTTCTCGGCCTATATAGACAGCCTGCTTCAATCTTTCGGTCTCCATCTGCCGGTTGCCTTAAGCACTCCCGCTTACGCGCCCTCCTCCGGCTGGGCTCTGCACTTCAACGTCGTGGGCTTCATCATCGTCATGCTCCTGACCGTTCTGCTCGTTCGCGGCATTCGCGAAACGGCCGGGGCAAACTCCGTCATGGTGGCCATCAAGCTCGTGGTCATCGTGATCTTCATCGCCTTCGCCGCCCACTACATCCAAAAGACCAATTGGCATCCGTTCATGCCCAACGGCTGGCAAGGCGTCTTGACCGGCGGGGCCATCGTTTTCTTCACCTATATCGGTTTCGATTCGGTCTCCACCGCCGCCGAGGAATGCAAGAATCCCAAGCGCGATTTGCCCCTCGGCATCATGGCCTCGCTCTTCGTCTGCGCGACGCTCTACGTCGGCGTTGCGATCGTCTTGACCGGCATCCAGAAGTACTCCATCTTCAAAGGTGACGCCGCACCGGTTGCCACCGCTCTCCACAACATCGGCCTCGACAAGCTTCAATTCCTCGTCACCCTGGGCGCCCTGATGGGCATGATCTCTTCTCTCCTCGTCTATCAGCTTGGCCAGGCGCGCGTTTGGTTCGCCATGTCCCGCGACGGTCTGCTCCCCTGGTTCTCGCGCGTCCATCCCAAATACCGCACCCCTCACGTCGCCACTTGGGTCGCCGGCTTCTTCGTCGCCATTCCCGCGGGAATCTTCGATATCGGCACCCTGGCCGACCTTTCCAGCATTGGCACGCTCTTCGCTTTCCTGCTCGTCTCCATCGCCGTTCTGGTCCTGCGCAGAACGCAACCCGAACGCCCCCGCGGGTTCCGCGTCCCTTTCGTTCCCATTTTGCCGATTCTTTCGATTCTCTGTTGTCTCGTCTTGATGACGAGTCTTACGGTCGAAAATTGGGTAAGATTCTTTGTGTGGCTCGTGATTGGCCTGGTGATCTACTTTACTTATAGCAGGCACCGCAGCACCTTGCGTGCCGCAGGAGAGTGAGGACCGCCGCACATGCGACCCGCCTATCTGAGGGAGCCCCCGGCTGCCGCCGCGTTCCTTCTACTGGTCATCTCGTGCGCCATCTTGCCCCGTCCCGCCTATGCCTGGGGCGCGAACGCGGACAAACTGATCGTCAATCACGCCATTGACACCTTGCCCTCCGACATCCGCGACTTTTTCGCAAGTAATCGCAACTTCCTGCTCCAGCACGTGACCGACCCGCTCGAAGCCGCCCGAAAAAATCCCGCCGAGCGCAGAAATCAGTTTCTCTATCTTGACAAGTACGGCCGCTTCCCCTTTGAAGCCCTGCCCCGCGACTACAAAGCCGCGGTCGCAAAATTTGGAAAACCCAAGCTGGAAGCCAATGGCCTTCTCCCCTGGGAAATCGGAGTTTACAGCGAGAAGCTCACAAACGCCTTTCACGACGGCAAATGGGAAGAAGCCAAGCTGTACGCCGCGATTCTCGCCAACTATGTCGCCGCATCGCACGACCCTTTCAACACCACGGACAACGCCGATGGCCGCCTCTCCAATCAGCCCGGCATCAACGAACGCTTTGGAACCACCTTGATCGATCGCTACGCTTCCTTCTTCCCCGTGCGTCCCAATGACGCGCTGTTCATCAACGATCCCACCGATTACGCCTTCGAAGCCTGTCTCAGCTCGCACAGTTGGCTCGAGACCATTCTTCTCGCGGACCGCAACGCCCGCCGCGGCCTCAATTCCTACACCGACGAGTATTACGACCGTTTCTACAATCAGGCCGCCGCTATCCTCATCCGCCAGCTTTCCGACGCCGCCACCGATGTCGGCTCTTTCTGGTACACCGCCTGGAAAAACGCCGGCCAGCCTCAACTGCCTCATTGAGAGCGCCCGCATGAGCCCCGCTGCCCTTCCGGCGAGCATCGCCTCCCTTCCCAAGGCCGAGCTCCACCTTCACCTCGAAGGTTCGATTCGTCCCGCCACAGTTTGCGCCCTCACCGCGCGCCATGGCGTCTCCGTCTCCGAGGAGGAAGTCCGCCGCAAGTACTCCTATCGCGACTTCCTCGGCTTTCTCGAAGCCTTCAAATGGGTTACCTCCTTCCTCCGCGAGCCCCAGGATTACGCGCTCGCCGTTCACGACCTCGCCGGGCACCTGCTCGCTTATAACGTCGTCTATGCGGAAATCACTCTGTCCGTTGGCGTCATGCTTCTCCGCGGACAATCCCCCGAGAAGAACTTCGAAGCCATCCTCCGCGCCGCCGAGCCCTTCGAATCCCGTGGTTTGCGTTTGCATTGGATTTTCGACGCCGTTCGTCAGTTCGGCCCCGAGGAAGCCCTGCGCGTCGTCGAAGCGGCCCGCGCTTCGGCTTCTGAAAAAATCGTCGCGTTTGGCATCGGTGGCGACGAGCTCAGCGTCCCCGCCTCGGAGTTTCGCGCCGTTTATGACCGCGCTGCGTCTCTCGGCTTGCGCCGGCTCATGCACGCCGGCGAAATTGGCGGCCCGGAGCAGATTCGCGAAGCCGTCGAACTCCTCGGCGTCGAGCGCATCGGCCACGGTATTGCCGCCATCCACGATCCGGCGCTGATGGACTTGCTCGCGCACCGCCGCGTCGTTTTGGAAATCTGCCCCGCAAGCAATCTCCATACCGGAGCTTTGGCGCGCCAGCTCAATTCCGCGTCTGCTCGCATTGAGGATCATCCCCTGCCCCGGCTCCTCCGCCACGGCATCCCCGTTGCTCTCTCCACCGATGATCCCGCCATGTTTCACACCGATCTGACCCAGGAATACCTTCATGCCCACCGCGCCGGCTTGACCGAGCACGAGCTCTCTCAGCTTGTCGGCATGAGTTTCGACTTCGCGTTTCGCCCCTCGCGCTGAGCGTCTCCGCTCCGATGCTATACTGTCCCCATGAAAGCACACGTCTGGGTCATGCCGAAGCGCACCGTTCTCGATCCCCAGGGACAAACCATTCAACACGCCCTCTCCGGACTTGGCTACTCCGCCGTCACCGACGTCCGCCAGGGCAAATTTTTCGTCCTCAATCTCGATGGCTGGAACCGCGAAGAAGCGCAAAGGCAACTTGAAAAGATTTCCCGCGAAGTCCTCACCAATCCCGTTATCGAGGAATATCGCTTCGAAATCGTCGACTAGCCTCGCCCTCTCAACATGCCCCTGTCTCCTCCGCTTCGTGACGCCATGCGCACCTCCGCCTTTTTCTACCCCCGGCTTCGGCGCGTCTCCGTGCTAACCTTGCCCTAGCGTCCTCGGAGACAGTTCGCATGTGTGGAATCGTCGGATACATCGGCCGGAAGAAAGTTGTCCCCGTCGTCATCGAAGGCCTGCGCAAGCTCGAATACCGCGGCTATGACTCCGCCGGCATCGCCGTCGTCGGCGCGGACGGCTCACTCCAGATTCGCCGCGCATCCGGCAAGCTTCGCAACCTCGAAGAAGCCATCCAGAAGTCTCCCATCGACGGCGTTTTCGGCATCGGCCACACCCGCTGGGCCACCCACGGCCGGCCCACCGAGGAAAACGCGCATCCTCACCGCGATTGCACCGGCCAGGTGGTCGTCGTTCACAACGGAATCATCGAAAATTATCTCGAGCTAAAGGAACAGCTCCAGCGCGAAGGCCACAAGTTCGTCACCGAAACGGACACCGAAATCGTCGCTCACCTCGTTGAAAGGAACATGCAGGGTGGCGTTCCACTGGAAGAGGCCGTCCGCCGCTCTCTCAAGCAGTTGCGCGGCATTTACGCCCTCGTCTTTCTTTCCACCAAGGACCCGCAGAAGATCGTCGCCGCGCGCCTCGGCCCTCCGGCGGTCGTGGGCCTCGGCGACGGCGAATTTTTTGTCGCCAGCGACATTCCCGCTCTTCTCGAGCACACCCGCAACATTTTTTTCCTCGCCGATGGCGACATCGCCGTCCTCACGCAGAGCGGCGTTCGCGTCATGGACCACGACGGCAATCCCGTCGAACGCTCGCCACACTACGTCTCCTGGGACCCTATCATGGCCGAAAAGGGCGGCTACAAGCACTTCATGCAGAAGGAGATTTTCGAGCAGCCCCGCGCCGTCCGCGATACCCTGCTCGGCCGCATCTCTCAGGACACCGGCAAAATCTATCTCGGCGAAATGGACGTCACCGAGCAGCAGTTCCGCTCGTTCCAGCAGGTCCGCGTCATCGCCTGCGGCACAAGCTGGCACGCGGGCCTCGCCGGCAAGTTCATGATCGAGCGCCTCGCCCGTCTTCCCGTCGAAGTGGATTACGGCAGCGAATTCCGCTACCGCGACCCCATCCTCGACCCGAAGACGCTCACCATCTGCATCAGCCAGTCCGGCGAAACCGCGGACACGATTGCCGCCCAGCGCGAAGCCAAGCAAAAAGGCTCGCCGACGCTCGCCATCTGCAACGTCATGGGCTCCATGATCACCCGCGAAACCGCCGGCACCATCCTCACTCATGCCGGCCCGGAAATTGGCGTCGCTTCCACAAAGGCTTTTACCTCGCAGCTCACTGCCCTCCTTCTTCTCGCCGCGTATCTCGGCGAAATCCGCGGCACTCTCCTCCCCGAATCCGCCAAGAGCCTGCTCCAGGAGTTCACGCGCATCCCCCACAAAATGGAAACCGTCCTTCAAGCCGAAGAGTCCGGCTTTTACGAGAATCTCGCCCGCCAGTTTTTCCGCTGCACCGATTTTCTCTATCTTGGCCGCGGCATCCACTATCCGATCGCTCTGGAAGGTGCACTGAAGCTCAAGGAGATTTCCTACATTCACGCCGAAGGCTATCCCGCGGGCGAGATGAAGCACGGGCCGAACGCCCTTATTGATGAGAATCTTCCCGTCGTGGTCATCGCCACGCGCGACGAATCCGACTCCGCCTCCATGACTCTCTACGAAAAAAGCGTCTCCAACATCAAGGAAGTCAAAGCCCGCGACGGTATCGTCATCTCCATCGTCACCGCCAACGATCATCTCGCCCGCGAAGCTTCCGACCATCTCATCGAGCTTCCCCCCGCGCCGGAGCTTCTCGCTCCCCTGCTCGAAATCATTCCCTTGCAGCTCCTCGCTTACCACATCGCGGTTCGCCGCGGCTGCGACGTGGATCAGCCGCGCAATCTCGCCAAATCCGTCACCGTCGAGTGACTTGCTTCCCCTTTCTTCTTTTCCGGTAGAATGTTTCCATGTCGCGCAATCCTCACTGGCGGATTGTTGCCTTTCTGATTGCGGCGTGGCTGTTCTCCTGCCCCGCCCGCGCGCAAACTCCGGACACCGCCACCGCCGCTCTCCGCCAGATCACCGTCGATGGCCTGACGAGGCTCACGCAGGATCAGTTCATTGCTCTTACCGGCCTGCAATTGGATTCCCAGGTCAGCCGCAGGGACATGCAAGCCTCCGCCGACCGCGTCGTCGCCACCGGTCTTTTCCTCGACGTGAAATACGAATTCCACACCCGCAACGACGATCTCTTCCTCGACTTTCACGTAAAGGAATCGCCGCGCCTTCCCGTCTTCTTTGACAACATTCCCTGGTTCGGCGATTCCGAACTCGCCGCCGCCATCCGAACCAGGCTTCCTTTCTACGACGGCACACTTCCGGAGGCCGGCAACGTCGTCGATAGCGCCGCCGGCGCCGTCAAGGAGCTCCTCGCCTCTCACAAACTCGACGTGGCTCTCCAGCACCAGGTCTTCGCTAATCCCCTGGGCGACGGAAACGTTCAGCTCTTCTCCATCGAAGGCGCCGCGCTGAACATCGCCAAAATCGAGTTCAGCGATCCCGCGCTGGCGGAAAACCGCGCCGTGCAGCAGCACGTTTCCGAGATTCGCGGCAAGCCTTTTTCCCGCATCGCGATTGACGTCTTCCTCTCCGAGCATGTCCGGCCCATCTATCTCAAGAAGGGCAATCTCCGCGTCAAGCTCGGACCGGCGCAGGTCCGCCTCACCGGCGATCCCAATCAACCGCTTCCCACGCAGATTCCCGTCTATGTCCCCGTCGATCCTGGCCCCGTTTACCACCTCGGCTCGGTGAAATGGTCCGGCAACAATGCCATCTCCACGATCACGCTGGATGGCATGCTCGGCTTGAAACCCGGCGCCGTGGCCGATGGCATGGCCCTCGAAGCCGCTTGGGACGCGGTTCGCGATGGCTACGGCCATCGCGGCTACCTTGAAGCCAAAGTGGACCCCGCGCCCTCGTATGACGACACCGCCCACACCATCTCCTACCAGGTCGCGATTCAGGAAGGCGCCCAATTCCACATGGGCAGTTTTGTCCTCACGGGAATCTCGCCGACCGGCGAACAGAAGATCTATTCCACGTTTCCGATGAAGCAGGGCGAAGTCTTTGACAAAACGCTCTACGAAGAATATCTCGTCAAGCTGCAGAACCACTCCACGGAAATCTTTGGCGACCTTCCCATCCATTACGACACCGTGGGCCACTGGCTCCGGACCGACGCCGCCAATTCCTCCGTGGACGTGCTCCTCGATTTCAAGTAGCTCCTTCGGAGCTAATCCCACGTTTTTCTGACGACGCCGTCCGCTCGAAGGATCTCTTTTCGATTTCCCAGTCCTGGCAAAGCGTTCCCGTATCCTCTGCGTTATACTAAAACCCGCATGGCTTCCTTCATCCAAATCCGCAACCAATCTTCCGAGTCACTCTCCGCGGACGACAAAGAACTCCGGCTCCTTTCCCGACTGTCTTCTCTTCCTTCCCTCCTCATCGCTCTTTCCGGCGGCGCTGATTCCGCGTATCTCGCCTGGGCCGCCCATCAAGCCCTCGGCCCGCGGGCGCTCTCCGTCACCGCCATTTCCCCCAGCTTCTCTTCCCATGACCGCTCGCAACTCGAATCCTTCGTCGCTCACACCGGCATCCGCCACGAATTCGTTGAAACGCGCGAACTCCAAAATCCCTCCTACCGCGCCAACGCCGGCGACCGCTGCTATTTCTGCAAGGACGAACTCTTCTCCGTCCTGGACGCTCTCGCGCGGGAGCGCGGCATCGCCGCAATCGCGTACGGCGTCAACGCGGATGACACGCTCGACTTTCGCCCGGGCCATCGCGCCGCTTCCGAGCACCAGGTTCTTTCTCCCCTGCTCGATGCCGGTCTCCGCAAAGCCGATATTCGCGAACTCTCGCGCCGCGCCGGTCTTCCCACCTGGGACCGCCCCGCTTCGGCCTGCCTCGCGTCGCGCATCCCTTACGGCACCGAAGTCACACCCGAGCGCCTCGGCCTTATCGAGCGGGGCGAAGCCGCCCTCCGCGAACTCGGGTTTCGCCAGTTTCGCGTTCGCCTGCACGACACACTGGCTCGCGTCGAAATCGCCCCCGAAGAATTGCCCCGCGCCCTTTCGTCGGAAATGGCGCGCGCCATCTCTTCTCGCCTCAAGTCCGCCGGCTTCCTCTTCGTCACACTCGATTTGGAAGGCTACCGCCAGGGTTCTCTGAACGAGGCGCTGCCGCGCTAGCCTTCGCCGCCCCTTCGGGAACATAATTCCCCTTGTCTGCGTATCTCCAAGCAGAGAGCCACGGAGGCGCTTGTCGCGCACGCCTCCACGGAGGAACGATGAAACGCCATTTCTACAGCGCAGCCGCCGGAGCGGCTATCGCTCTGTTCCTGACCAGCTGCGGCACGGGCCCCGCCGAAACCGGCAGCTTTGACCGCACCCTGTCCGTCACCGGCCCGATTCGCCTGGAGCTTTCCGACCCTTCCGGCGCCGTTCGCATCACCGGCGGCGCCTCCGACCAGCTAAAGATTCACGCCGAAGTCCACGCCCGCGGCTGGCTTTTCCAGGATGCCCGCAAGTCCCTGGACGAAGTCATTTCCCATCCCCCCATCGAGCAGCGAGCCGGCGTCGTTCGCATTGGCAAAGACTTCACCGGCTTTCGCAACGTCTCCATTGACTACGTCATCGAAGCTCCCGAAGCCACCGAAATCGACGCCGCCTTCGCCTCCGGCTCCGTCAACATTCGCAATCTCCATGGCCCGGTGAAGGTGGATTCCGCCTCCGGATCGATCCACGTCGAGCAGGTGACTCGCTCCGTTCAAATCAACTCCGCCAGCGGCTCCATCACCGTGGCCGATCTCGGCGACGATCTGCGCGTCTCCAGCGCTTCCGGCAGCATCACGGCCAACAACGTGAAGGGCGACATCCGCGTCCACTCGCTTTCCGGCTCGACCGATATCAACCAGCCGGGCGGCCGCGTTACCGCGGACACCGCCAGCGGGAGCATCCGCGTTCGCGGCGCGGGGAACGACGTCAAGTCCAACAGCGCTTCCGGCTCCATCACGGTTCAGGGCAACCCCGCCGGCAACAGCTACTGGAGCCTCAAGACCGCTTCCGGGAGCATCAACCTGTCCGTCCCCGCGAACTCCGCGTTTCATCTCACCGCTGAAGCCGTCTCCGGCGAGATTCGCACCGGCATTCCCATCATCATCGAGGAACAGGGCAAGCACTCCCTTCGCGCGCGCGTCGGCCTGCCTGCGCAGGCAGGCGAAGGCGGCGGCCGGGTCGAAATTCGAACCGCCTCCGGCGAAATCAACGTCCGCTCCAGCTCCTGACCCAGGCCTGTTCCCCTTTTGCCCGCCAAGCGCATACAATCAGCAGTGATGGCACCCGCCCGCCGCACTGTGGTTCTCTTCGTCGCGCTCTCCGGATTCCTGTTCCCCTCCTTCGCTGCCGCGCAAACTCCCGGTTCCGCCTCGCATACCTCCCGTCCCTCATCCGCCAAAAAGGAAGCGCGCGCGCCTTCGGCAAGCGAGGAGCTCCGGAAAACCATCGAAGCCGCGGGCAACGACCGCGCGGCTCTTGTCCGCAATCTCGAAGCCTTCCTGAAAATCTATCCCGATGCGCCGGAACGCCCGCAAATCTATCGCGCTCTTGTCGAAGCCTGCCTGCAGCTCCGTGACGATCCCCGCGCCACCGATTATGCGGAACGCATCGTCGCGCTCACGCCCGATGACATGTCCATCACGCTTCTCGCCATTCAGCTCCTCGAGCGCCGCGGAGACGAACCCGCGCTTCGCCGGGCCGTTTCCTACTCTTCTCGCGTCCTCGATTACGTCAAGAACTCCTCGATGGATGAAAAGTCTCCGCGCGTCTCCCCGGAGGAATGGGAAGCCGAAAAAAAGCGCGACCAGATGAACCTCCTGCTCCTGCGCGGCCGGTTGGAATCCAAAATTCACGACGCTTCCGCCGCCCGCATGGACTTCGAAGCGAGTTACGCGCTTGTTCCCAACGCCGGCGCCGCGCTCAAGCTCGGCGAACTGGATGAATTAGGCGGGAACTACAATGCGGCGGCCACCGAGTACGCCCGCGCCTTCGCTCTTGCGGACTCTTCCGCTGCGGGAGTCAACCGCCGCGAAATTCGCCAGAAGCTGGGAAACGTCTGGCGCGTTGTCCATGCTTCGGAAGCAGGACTCGGTGAATTTCTTCTGAAAACCTACGACGAAATCAATTCTGCTTCCGCGCCCGGGACCGCAAAGAACTCCGGCTCCAAGGATCCGTACGATTTCGTTCTGCGCGCCGCGCCCAGCGGCCGGCCTTTTCCCCTCGCGCCGTTCAAAGGCCAGGTTCTCGTCATCAACTTCTGGGCCACCTGGTGCGGCCCTTGCCGGGCCCTGGAACCTCTTTATGAACGCGTCGCGGCCCAATTCCAGGGAGAGAAAGACGTTCACTTTCTCGCCGCCGATTGCGACGAAGACGAAACTCTCGTTCCCGCCTATTTGGAGGAAGTCAAACCCAAGACCACCGTCGTCTTCTCCGACGGTCTCGATTCCCTTTTCGCCGTCGATTCCTTCCCCACCGTCCTCGTTCTGGACCGTTCCGGCAAGGTCGCCTTCCGTTCTTCCGGGTTCGGCGACGACCGCTTCGAACAAAACCTCTCTGCAGTCGTCCGTCGGGCCCTCTCCTCCCCGGCGTCCTTAGCGCCTGCACGCTAAGCAAGCGTTGTCTTCCGCGCCCTCCTACTTCTTATCCCCGGCCACCCAAGGAATCAGCATGGAGACTCTTCGCTTGTACTCCTTGTAAACATCCCCATGAAAAGTGACCAGATCCCTCTCTTCGAGTTGAATCGCCACGAGAATGTATCCAGTGCACATTGCCGCGAAGAACAGATGTCCGGCGGTCATCGTCGGCGCGCTCCAGAACGCCACCAGAAAACTGAAGTAAATTGGATGACGCACCGTCTTGTACATCCCGGGCGTCCTGAAACTCGGCGGTACATACGGCCGCCCCTGGAACCGATCCCATGCCTGCTTCAATCCGAACAGATCGAAATGGTTGATCAGGAACGTGGACAGCACCAGGTTCGCCCATGCGCCCCAGAACAGCACATGCAGAACCGCGCGGATAGCCGGCATTTGAATATCCCACACGACTTTCGGCAGGGGTTGCCAGAAGTACACAACCGCGAACAGCGCCGCGCTCGCGAACAGCACGTACGTGCTCCGCTCCATCTCCCGCGGCACAATCTTCGTCCACATCCGCTTAAAACCCTGCCGCGCCATCACGCTGTGCTGTATCGCGAAGATTCCCAGCAGAATCGCGTCGATCACCAGCGATTGCACTACCGGCACCTTGGCCTGGGCCGCGTCCATCGTCCACACAAACCAGATCGCGTAAAGAAAGACCGCGAAAAACAGGAAATAACAAATCACTCCGTACAAAAGAACGGAAATTCGCCCCATTCGTGCACCTCCATTCGAATTTTCCCCTGAAGAAGCAACCGTCTTGAGATCGCGCGACGTGAAAGTTAGGCCCGCAAAGGAAATCATGTCAACCAAAAAGTCGCGGCGACACGCGCTTTTCCCGCGCGGCCTGCCAGGATATGTCGTCTGCTTTTTCGTCCGCTTTGAGATCCTGAATCTTGCGTGAGAATCTTTCGTGAGCCCGCTCGCTAGCGCTTAATGGAAGATCGTCGCCGCAACCGCCGCGCAGCCAGGGCCAACACTAAGTTCCAATCGTGAAGTCCAAGCCTACACCCCTATTGTTTTCTCAAGAGTGCGCAAACGAAAGACAGGAAAGAAGTTGCGCGAAAATTCGCGGCCTTAAGGTGTGAGCCCCGCGAGGCAAGAGTGCGGAAGTGATTGAACAGAGTGGACTTATACGATCAAGACGGCGACGCGACTCGAAAAAGAGTGCGGATTTCATTGAGAAAAGAGGACTTAGAAGCTGCGGCGCGAGGGCAGGGCTTGGAGGGCAAAGGACACCAGTCGCACGGCCACAGTATTACCCAATTACATTATACTTTAGAAGTAATGCGAAATCAAGGAATTTCTGGAACGGCTGGCTCTCGCGCATCCGTCCCGGACCGTTGGCGCTCGGAAGCCCGCCGAGGCGGCTCCTCCTTACTTCCTTAGCTCCTTACCTTACTTCCCGCTTCCTTTTCCTTCACTTCCTTCGCCGCAACAATGGTGTTCGCATGAATTCTTACCGTGTCCTCGACGCGCCGCGCGTACCCGCCCGCCAGCGTCGTCGCCACGGGGATTCCGCGTTCCCGCGCCGCTTGGAACACGCGCCGGTCCCGCTCCTGCAGACCCTTCTTGCTCAAATCCAGTCCCCCCAACTGGTCCTCGCAATAGGGATCCGCGCCACCAACGTAAAAGATCATGTCCGGCCGGAATTCGTCCAGGGACTTCTGCACCGCAGGCAGGAGCGTGCCCAGATACTCCTCGTCGTCCGCACGGTCCATCAGGTTCAAGTCCAGATTCGAGGGCGGCTTGTGCGCCGGATAGTTGTTCTCCTGGTGGATGGACAGCGTGAACACGCTTTCGTCCTCGCGGAAGATGTACGCGGTGCCGTTGCCATGATGCACGTCCGTGTCCACCACCATTGCCTTGCGGATCGCCCCGTCCGCCTGCATCCGCCGGATCGCAACGGCCACGTCATGAATCGCGCAAAACCCTTCGCCGTGATTCGGAAATGCGTGGTGAAATCCTCCGCTCAGGTTGCAGCCGAAGCCATCGCGCAACGCGCGCTGCGCCGCCAGAATCGTTCCTCCCGCCGCCAGCCACACCGCTTCCGCCAGTTCCGGCGAATACGGCACTTCCAGCCGCATGATTTCGCTTGCGGTCAGGTTTCCGGTCCTAAGCTTGTTCACCCACTCCGCGGTGTGCACGCGCAGGAGATCGTCGTCGGACGCGGGCCTGGGTTCGAGAAAATCCCGCGGGCCGGCAATGCCGTCGCGCAGCAGCATCTCGTAGATCAGGCGGAATTTCTGAGAAGGAAAAACGTGCGGACCGAGGTTCAGGTCATACCGCGGATGATAGACCAGCTTGAAAGGCAACATGGCGGGAGAAAACTAATTGTCTCGTTCGAGAATGAAGTCGGGAAGCGCCAGCAGCGCGCGCGAAAATTCCGAATCGCTTCTTCCTTCGATGCAGGCCTTCGCGCGGCGCGCGTAGTCGTGGGCCAGATTCCTGGTGCGATCCAGTGCGCCGGATTCCTGCACCAGCGCCACGATCGTTTCCGGCCGCACGGAAGCAAATTCCTTTTCCTCGAGCACCCGCGCCACAAGTTCCCGCGCTTCGCGGTGGCCGTTCTCCATGGCGTAAATCAGCGGCAGGGTCACCTTGCCTTCCTTCAAGTCACTCAGCACCGGCTTGCCGAGTTGCTGCGCGGAGGCCGTGAAGTCCAGCAGGTCGTCCACCATCTGAAAGGCCAAACCCGCATATTGGCCGTAGTCAGCCAGCGCTTCTTCTTCCGCGCCTTCGAGCCCGCCGAGCACTGCGCCCAGCCGCGCGCAGCCGCTGAAGAGACAAGCGGTTTTATACGTGGCGAGCCGCAGCGCGTCCTCTTCCGTGACATCCATCCGCCCAATCTTCGCCAGCTGAATCAGTTCGCCTTCCACCATTTTTTGGGTGAGATCGATCAAAACATCCAGGATGCGGAAATTGCGCTCCTCGAGCGCCATCTGGAAGGACTGCATGTACAGCCAGTCGCCCGCCAGCACGCTGCGATGATTGCCCCAGCGCGAATTCGCGGAAGGCCGCCCGCGCCGCGTGTCCGCGCTGTCGATTACGTCGTCGTGGATCAGCGTGGCGCTGTGAAGCAATTCCACGACGGCGGCAAGCCGGATGGCTCCTTCGCTTCTCGGTCCCGCATAGCCGTTCGCGAGCAGCAACAGCGCCGGCCGCAGCCGCTTTCCGCCGCCGCCCAGAAGATACGTTGTGATTTCCGAGACAGGCTCGAAAGCGGCCGCGCTCTGCCGCGCCAGTTCCTGCTCGACGAGCGCGAGATCGTCCCGCACCAGCTCAAAAATCTCTTTCGCTGTCAAAAGCGCGATGGCCTTCCTCCTGGCCGGCATCATTTCGTTGGGGACTCCGCGGATGCTGCTTCGCTCCGCCGGGCGATTCGGAAGAAGCGCCGGAAGTTTTCGGCCGTCCTGGAGGCGGCTTCTTCCGGCGTCAAGTTTCTCACACTGGCGACGGTCTTCGCTACTTCCGCGACGTAGGCCGGCTCATTGCGCTTGCCGCGGTACGCCTGAGGCGCCAGGTATGGAGAGTCCGTCTCGATTAAAAAACTCTCCATGGGCAAAGCTTTCATCACGTCGCGAAGATTCTGCGCTTTCGGATAGGTCGAATTTCCCGCAAAGGAAACCAGGAAACCCATGTCGATTCCGCGCTTCGCTTCTTCCAGCGTTCCGGTAAAGCAGTGCAGCACGCCGCCCAATCCGGCCGATTTCCATTCGCGCTCGATTTGCGCGAGGCAGTCCGGCCAGGCATCCCGGCAATGAATGACAATCGGCAGCTTCGCAGCTTTGGCCAGTTGCATTTGCTCGCTGAAGACGCGCGCCTGCACGTCTCGCGGGGAGTGATCGTAGAAATAATCGAGCCCGATTTCGCCCCAGGCAATCACTTTGGGATGCTTTGCGAGGCGCGCCAGTTCTTCAAGATGAGCGGTTGTAACTTCCTTCGCTTCGTGGGGATGAATTCCGACAGTCGTGTAAATCCAGTCGTGCTGCTCGGCGTACGGCATGGCGGCATCGAGCTTTTCGGGGCCCGGGCCGGTGCCGATGGCGACGAGCGCCGTGACGCCCGCGGCGCGCGCCCGGTCCAGCATGGCTTCGCGGTCTTCCGCGAACTGCGGGAAATCAATGTGGGCGTGCGAATCAATCAGTTCCATGAGAAGGTTTTAAGTTCTTAGTTTTAAGTCGAACCAAAACGAAGCAATTCATCGGCCTTCAAGCCGCCGCCACCGCACCAACACTCGATTCGACATCAAAAGATTGAACTTACGACTTACAACCTAAAACTGAATACTTATTTCAGCCGCGCTCCGACTTCGACGTCTTCGTGGAATCCCGCAAGCACCGGCCGCCCTTCGGGGCCGACCGAGGCGGCGACAATCATTCCATTCGATTCGACGCCGCGCAGCTTTCGCGGCGCAAGGTTCGTCACCACGACGACTTTGCGGCCGATCAG
>Ga0209581_1000966_pt1 | contig 40347 bp, 36 predicted proteins | sample Coa_R2_FD_187160 | JGI IMG/M metagenome (GOLD analysis project Ga0209581, IMG submission 187160) | Surface soil microbial communities from Centralia Pennsylvania, which are recovering from an underground coalmine fire - Coalmine... | ecosystem: Environmental > Terrestrial > Soil > Unclassified ...
CCTATCTGACCTACGACGCGCCCCCGGGGCAGACGCCGATCCTGGAGTATTACCGGTACGATGTGTTTGGCCAGCCGGCGATCTACGGTCCCGATAACCAGGTGCGCCAGGCTTCCCTCTACAGCAATCGGTTCCTGTTCACCGGACGCGAATACAACGCTAACTTTGGGTTTTACGAATATCGTGTGCGCGCCTATCATCCCAGCCTGGGCTGTTTCATGAGCGAAGATCCAAAGCTGTTCGACCCCGGCGATTACAATCTCTTCCGCTACTGCCACAATGATCCAGTGGATAACGTCGATCCGATGGGATCAGCAGATGAGAAGCGAGAACCGTGGTACAATCACCAGGAGCAGGCCAAAGAGCTTGATCGCCTGAGTGCTACCGAGGCCCTATGGAACCGGCAAATGAACTTTAGCAGTTCGTTTGGCGCTATAAGCTATGGCATGCGCGCCTACGCGGCCGAGCAAGCATTTAAAATTAGCGTTGGAATCGAAGCGACAAAAAGAGCTGAAAAGGCGACGGGCAAGAGTCAGGTTCCGTACTCCGTCGCTACGATGAGATATCGAGATACGCACACAGTCGCATATGGCGATCCTGTAGCTGGAAAAAGAACGCCAAGCGGCGGCTATGAGGAACGCATCGATATTCACCGTGAGAAATTTGCAGCTTTTAGAGCTAATCCCAGCCTTTGGAATAGCGGTATAGGATGGAGGTTATTCGTCATCGGACACACGCATCCGCTGCTCAGATCGCAGGCACCTGGCTTTAGCGACGTGGACAGACGGATGCAGGCCGGTCAACTAAGACAGTATGGGGAGGCTGTTTCGCTTTTCAAAAACAACCCGACGTGGCCCGGGCATGTTTACGATGCGCGTATGATGGGTCCTAATGGATGGGAAGTGACTCATTGGTCTGAGGGTGGAAAATTACTCGGTGGACCAGAGTCCGATTAAGTCGTGAACATACGATTTTCGATGCTTACCATCGCGGGGGCGGGCGTCCTTGCGTTCGCCGGCGTTTCTAGCGGCAGCGATCCACGCGGTGACCATCTCTCGCCCTTGGAGCGTTTGGACGAAAGGACAACTAAGTATCAGGAGTTTTTAACCACGAAGCTTGGCATAACTCCATTCAATTGCGGGAGGGTAGTTGACCAACCGTCCTTCGGTTCAGAGAGCGTCGTGTCCGTGTACTCGCAAACACAAAATGGTCGCCTTGTCTCTTACGTGAGTTGTGTTCAAGCGGCGGAGAATCTTTGGCAGCGCAGCAAATCGATGCGTGATGTGGCCAACGCACAAGCCGTCGGTATCGAGCGAGTTGATGCGGAGATTCCCTCGGCTGTCGCCGAACACATCAAACAAGTGTGGCTGAGAATGCTTCGAGACAGGCGTCCATGGAAACGACCACGGCTCGAATTTGAACTAGGCGGATATCTACGCTTCTCGATCCAACAGTTACACGGCCCGGCGCTGGAAGCGGAACTCTGGCTGCCCCCTCCTGGACCTAAGACACAGGCACTGGTTAAGATATCCGATGCTTTGTGGGAGTATTGCAAAGCGACTCCCGCGGCTCGGCTAGCTATCGCTAGCAAGATCGATCGCGAAGCCACGGCTTTGCTTGCGCTGCTCAAGTGAAGGCCGGGCAATCCCCGATAGATTGCGGAGCAAAGGTCGGATTGGTTTGGATCGCGGCGGCTTTCTTACACTCGGTGGGGATGATTGCCCGCCGTCAGGTTGACGCGGCTGCGGACCGCACCTTGCCTCTGAGCAGAGCGTCGATGCTCCAGCGGCCAGGACCGTAAAAGAAAACAAAGAGAAAGAACCAGCAGTAAAAAACTGCCGCCTCGCCCTTGTTAACAATGGGAAAAAAATGCCTGGGTCCGTGGACCATGAAGTAAGCCACGGCCATTTCGCCTGCGGAGAAAAACGCGGCAACCCGAGTGAATAATCCAAAGGCGATCAGAAGACCGCCGGCCAGCTCGACGATGGCGCCGACCCAGCCGAGGGCGTCGGCTGGCATGCCGTGACCGCCCGGGGGAAAGTTAAAAATTTTCTGGCCGCCGTGACAGGCGAACATCAAGCCAATAATAAACCGCGACAGGCAATAAACCGGATCGGCAAATCGATTGAGAGTATTCATGGCTGCTTGAGGGTGAACGATCAGGAGCAGCCATGTCAAGCATTACGACTGGCGGATGGGGGAAAAATCGGGCCTCGTTGATGGAAAGGTAAGAACAGGGACGAAATTCCCGAGGGGTTGCATTGGCGCCGCCAGTGCTGCGTTCTTCTCCCGAACCGCTTAACGCCGGCTTGGCTCGCGCTGTTTTGGTGTGGGGGATACGCGGGTGCTGCCCTTGCGATCAACCAACTTGCCCGAGGTGTCGAAAACCGAGTAACCGCTCTGTTTGCCCGACGGATCGTAGCTGTACACGATTCTGTGGAGGAGGCTGCCGTCTGGCGCGCTCTGGGTTTCCTCGAGGATGCGGCCTGAGTTGTCGTATTTGTATCGGCTTTTAAAGCGCAGCCGTCCATCCGGCTGAAAAATTTCGGCATTGGAGAAGCGGCCGGCTTCATCCAATCGGTAGCGAATCGTTTCTCGCACCTTGCCATCCGCGTCGGTAACGGTTGCCACGGCTGCGCGCTGGGCGTTATCGAACTTGTAAACTGTGCGCGAACCGTCTGGGTGCATGGTGACGCGCACAGCGTCGGCTGCATTTTCGGCCGGCACCTGGCTCGAGGCAGTGGCGACGACGAAGACGAGCGCGAGAAAAATGCCAGTCGCCACCCGTGCCGGGATCGGCGGCGCTGCGAAAAATTTCATGGTGCGAAGAGCTTAGGTGCCGGGGCGTGCGTGTGCAAGGGGTGCGGGAAGGCATGGCAGGAAAGGCGAAAAAATTTTATTGACCCGGGCGTCGGCTGGTGGTTAAAAGTGGTGTCAAGTGGAGCAAAATGGATTAATTCTCCACTTCAACCCATGGAGCCAGAGTCGCATACCGATCGCTTTTACGCCGGCGAATTCCGCCACTCCATCGATGAAAAGAATCGGATCACCATCCCCTCGAGATGGCGACGCGATAAGACCGAGGAATTCATTCTTTTGCCGGAAGCGACCCACCGGTTTCTGCTGGTTATGTCTCCGAAGGAGTTTGCCCGCATGAGCCAGGCCGCGGAAACCAATGAGAAGGTATCGGCGCGCGATCGGCGGGTTTTTTTGCGCCAGTTGCATTCGCGGGCGCAGCACGCCAGCGCGGATCGGCAGGGACGACTTGTTTTGCCAGAGGAGCTGTGCCGCAAGCTCGGATTGAAAGGCGAGGTGGCGCTGGTGGGCAACCGCGGACGATTCGAGATCTGGAATTTACAACGCTGGAAGCAGGCGCACGAGGAGGAGACGCCCACTTACCAGCACGTGGCAAACGAAATTGGCTTATGATTGCTCAACACGTTCTCAGCCCGCTGTTGTTTGAGCGGCCTGCGTGGATGGTTGCTGATCCGCTGACCATTGAAGAGGAGGCGTATGAAATGCCGGAGTTCACATATCACCGTCCAGTTTTGCAGCGCGAGGTAGTGGAGCTGCTCCAGCCCAAGCCAGGTTCACTGATCCTGGATGGGACCTGCGGTGGCGGCGGTCACGCCGAAGCGCTCCTGGAACATGGCGCCAATATTCTGGCTCTGGATCAGGATCCCGACGCCGTTCAACAGGCAACGGAACACCTGGCGCGTTTCGGGGCGCGGGTGACTGTGCGGCAGGCAAATTTTCGGGAGGCCGGTCAAGTGCTCGATGCGCTTGGTATTGAGAAGATCGGCGGCGCGTTGCTGGATCTGGGTGTTTCTTCTCACCAATTGGAAGCGGCCGAGCGCGGATTCAGCTTTGTGCGGAATGGTCCGCTCGATATGCGGATGGATCCGCGGACGAAGTTGACAGCGGCCGCAATCGTTAACGAATACAGCGAGGAACAGTTGACGCGTCTCTTCCGCGAACTGGGAGAGGAACCGGCCGCGCGACGGATCGCCAGTTTAATTGTAAAGATGCGCAAGACGGCGCCGTTTCGCGAAACGCTGCCGCTGGCGCGGGCAATTGAGAAAGCGGTAGGCCGGCATGGGCGGCTCCATCCTGCCACGCAGGTTTTTCAAGCGCTCCGGATGGAAGTGAACGATGAGCTGGGAGCGCTGCGGGAAGGCTTGCGAGTCCTCACTGCGCGGCTGGAATCGGGCGGGCGCATCGGCGTGATCACGTTTCACTCCCTGGAAGATCGCATGGTGAAAAATTTCTTCCGCGAGCGCAGTCAGCAATGGCTGGACAAACCGGAGTGGCCGGAGCCGCGGCGCAATCCCGAGTTCGACCTGAAGTTGATCACGCCCAAACCGGTGGAACCGACCGAAGAAGAGCAGCGGCTCAATCCCCGTTCGCGCAGCGCAAAGTTGCGCGTAGCCGAGAAGATTTAAATGAACCGTTCCCGTCGAAGAAACTGCAACGCGGTGCATGCGGCCTCCCTGGTCCGATGGATTGTGGTCACGGCATTTCTTGCCCTGGCGGGATTAAGTTACGTTTATCTGACTCTGCAACTCTATCACCTCGGCGAGCGGAGAAAGGCGCTGGAGAATGAGCTGGCTGCTCTGCACACGCAAAACGACATCGCCAGCGCCCAGATCGCCGCGCTGACTTCGCGTTCGGCGTTGCAGCGTCGATTGAAAGAGGGCTACCTGAAGATGGTCCCCATCCCCGAGGACAAAATTGTGCGGCTGACTGTGCCCGCGCGCCTGCCGGATGAGAATGAAATCCGGCCGGTGGCAAATCCCTCCAGCGCGCGATGAATAACAAGAGCCGAACCCGCTGTCTGCTGATGTGCGTTGGTTTCATTGGCTTGTTCAGCGTCTTTTCGTTCCGGCTCATCTATCTCCAGGCGATCAAGCATGACGAGTACGCCGGGTTGGCGGCGGAGAAACATGTGTACAAACAGATCATCCACGCTGAGCGCGGCATGATCCTGGACGCAAACGACGAGGTGCTGGCGCACAACATTCCTGTGCAGACGGTGGTGGCCGACGCGACGCACATCAATGATCGCGAGGCGATTGCGGAATTAGTGAGCGCCGCGCTCGACATCCCTGCCGGGCAGCTACTGGAAAAGCTCGCCAGTCAGCGGCGTTACATTGTGATCAAGCGCGAAGTGCCCGAGGCAGCGGCGACGGCATTGCGCGACAAGCTGCGAGCGAACAATCTGCGTGGAATTTACTTCGAGCGCGATGCCACGCGTTTTTATCCCAATGGTTCTATGCTTTGCCACGTGATCGGATTCACCGACTTCGATCATCGCGGCATCCAGGGGGTGGAAGCGTCGATGGAAGAGTATCTGCACGGGCAGGACGGCTATCGGTACATCGAGCATAATCGCGCCGGGCAGGAGATCGTCCCGTACCGTGGGCAGGAGCGCGCGCCGCGCGACGGCTACCAGGTGCATCTGACCGTCGATCTGGGGCTGCAAAACATCGTGGAGAACGAGATCGACGCGGCGATGCAGGAATATTCGCCGCAGAAAGCCGTCATCCTTCTCATGCGGCCGCAGACAGGCGAAATTTTGGCGATGGCCAACCGGCCGGCCTTTGATTTGAACCAGCGTTCGGAGGCCAAACCGGAGGAAATGAAAAACCGGGCCATCATCGACATGATGGAGCCGGGGTCAACCTTTAAGATCGTGGCAGCCGCAGCCGCTCTGAACGAACACAAGGTTCGCCCCGACTCGACGATCTTTTGCGAGAACGGCCTCTGGAATTTCGGGGGCGCGGCGCTGCATGATCATCGTCCCTTTTCGTATTTGAGTGTTCGCGACATTCTCGTCAAATCGAGCAACATTGGCGCCGCCAAGCTTGCGCTCAGCGTGGGAGAGGAGAAGTTTTACGAGTACATTCGGCGTTTTGGTTTCGGCGAGCGCACCGGCATTGAGTTGCCGGGCGAGATCAGCGGGCTGATCCGGCCACCGCAAGCCTGGAGCAAAATTTCCATTACGCGAATTCCGATGGGACACGAGATTGGGGTTACACCGCTGCAAATGGCTGTCGCAATGGCCGCGATCGCCAATGGGGGCAGGCTGGTGACGCCGCGCATCGTCAAATCGGTTACCACTGCGGATGGCAAAATCATCAGTTCGCTTTCTCCGTCTGTGGTGCGGCAGGTGATTGCTCCCGACACCGCGCGGCAGATCGGCGAGGCGCTCCGCGGCGTGGTGAGCGACCGGGGAACCGCTGCCGCCGCGGCCGTGCCCGGTTTTACAATTGCAGGGAAAACCGGCACCGCGCAGAAGGTTGATCCCCGCGGCGGCTACGAGCAGGGAAAGTATGTGGTTTCGTTCATTGGCTATCTGCCAGCCGAACATCCGGAATTTGTGGGGCTGGTGGTGCTCGACGACGCGCACACGAGCAAACCGGAGTTGAACTACGGCGGGCTGGTGGCCGGCCCCATCTTTTCCCGTGTGGCGGAGAAAGCGGCCCGCTATCTCGATCTTGAGCCGCATGAGGAGATTCGCAAAGCCATTCCCGTGGAGCGAATCGCAAATCCCATGCCGGCAGAGCGCGTTCGAAAAACCGCGGAACGAATCGCCTTAACCAATGCGCCCCAACGTTGAACGCCTCGTTTCGGGATGGTGACCACTCATGCAGCTCAAGACTCTCCTCGGCGCGACTTCAATTCGCCAGGTCATCGGCTCGCCTGACCGCCCGGTGGCAGGCATTGCGTATGACTCGCGGCGTGTGCAAAAAAATGATCTGTTTGTTGCGCTGCGCGGCGAAAAAGCCGACGGCCACGAATTCATTGGGCAGGCCATAGACAGAGGCGCTTCGGTAGTGGTGGCGCAGCGGGAGGAAAAAAATCCGCGCGTCACCTGCGTGGTTGTTGAGAACACCCGCGTAGCGCTGGCCGATTTGGCTGCGGCCTTTTACGGTTTTCCCGCCCGCAAATTGAAGCTGGCGGCAGTCACGGGCACCAACGGAAAGACCACCACTACTTTTCTCATCAAGCATATCTGTGAGAAGGCCGGTTTACCCTGCGGTTTGATCGGCACGGTGCGCTACGAGATTGGCGAACGCATTTTGCCAGCCATTCGCACCACGCCCGAATCGTCCGATCTGCAGGAGTTGCTGGCCCAGATCGCCAATGCCGGCTGCAAGGCGGCGTCGATGGAAGTTTCCTCGCACGCGCTGGCGCAGGATCGCACCCGGGGGATCGAGTGGGATATCGCCGTTTTTACCAATCTGACTCAAGACCATCTCGATTTCCACGGAACGATGGAAAACTATTTCCAGTCCAAGGCGAAACTCTTCGTAGAGCTTGCCTCCCAAAGGAAAAAGCGCCGGCCGGTGGCCATCGTCAACATCGATGATCCGTACGGCGCCAGGCTTCTGGATAAAATCGACAGACGCCTGGCTGTGATCACGTACGGGATGGGAGTGCGCGCCGATTTCCGCGCTTTAAACTACCGAGGCGATTTCACGGGCACTTCCTATCAGCTGGATGCGCGTGGCAAGAGTTACCTGGTGCGCCTGCCGTTGATTGGGCGATTCAATGTGGCCAACTCAGTGGCGGCACTGGCTGCGGCGAACGCGCTCGGCGTGAATCTGCGGGAAGCGGTGCTGAGTCTGGCCAAATCGCCCCAAGTGCCGGGACGCCTCGAACTGGTGCCGGCAAAGAGGCAGTTTCAGGTGTTTGTCGATTATGCTCACACGCCGGACGCGCTGGCCAACGTGATTCGGACGCTGCGCGAATTGGAACCGCGTCGATTGATCGTCGTGTTTGGCTGCGGCGGCGATCGCGACCGGCAAAAGCGCCCCTTAATGGCGGAGATCGTGGATCGCCACGCCGATTATGCCATCATTACTTCGGACAACCCGCGCAAAGAAGATCCAGAAGCCATTATTGCCGACATCGAAAAAGGTTTTCGCTCCACGCACTACGAAAAGATTACTGATCGCGCCCAGGCCATCAGTCGCGCCGTTGCGCTCGCTCAGCCGCGCGACATTGTATTGATCGCAGGCAAGGGGCACGAAACGTACCAGGAGTTCGCGGATTACACTATTCCGTTTGACGACATTCAGGTCGCCCGACGCGCCATCGAGGATCATCCCCTGGAATTTCCGTCATGAAATCCTTGCTTTTAGTTTTCCAGATACATTCCGCCGACCGCCGGTTGGCGCCTCAAATTCGCCACACTCAGCTCCCATGAACCCGCTCACTCTGTCGCAGATTGCCGCCTTCTCCGGAGCGTCGCTCCAGTGCGGGGACGCTCATCTGCGTGTGGAAAAAGTCAGCACCGATTCGCGCACGATCAGGCCGGGTGAATTATTCATCGCTTTGCGCGGCGAAAATTTCGACGGCCACGATTTTGTGGCATCTGCTGCGCGGGCCGGGGCGGTGGGAGCGATTGTGGATGCGAGTTGGACGGGAGAGGTCCCGCGTAACTTTGCTTTACTACGCGCCGAGGACACGCTGCGGGCATATCAGCAATTGGCCGCCAACTATCGTCGATCGCTCGATCTGGCGGTCGTGGCAATTACCGGAAGCAACGGCAAGACAAGCACCAAGGATTTCACAGCCTCCGTGCTGGCTCGCCGCTTTCGCGTCACCAAGACGCAGGGCAATTTCAATAATCACGTTGGAGTGCCCCGGACGATCCTGGACGCCACCTCCCAGGATCAAGTCGCGGTATGGGAGATCGGAATGAATCACCCGGGTGAAATTGCCATGCTGGCCAGGCTGGCCAAACCTGACGCGGCCATCATTACCAACATCGGTGTGGCGCACATCGAATTCATGGGGTCACGCGAGAAAATTGCGGAAGAGAAGGGCGCGCTTGCCGAGGCGGTTGGCCCGGGCGGCACCGTGATCCTGAATGGAGACGACCCCTTTTCCGAGAAAATTGCCGCACGCACGCGAGCCAAAGTCATTTTGGCCGGCATCAACGCGGGCGCGATCCGGGCGACGGAAATAAACCAGAGCGGGAGTGGAACGGAATTCACCATTTTGGAAGAAGCGCACCGTTGCCGCGCGCAGTTGCCTGTCCCCGGCCTGCACATGGTGCAGAACGCGCTGCTGGCGGTGGCGGCCGGGCGCGTCTTTGGACTTTCGCTCGAGGATTGCGCCGCCGGTCTGGTTGCCGCGCCGCTTACAAAAGCGCGTTTGCAGATCAGGCCGATCCGCGGCGTGCAATTCATCGACGATACCTACAACGCAAATCCCGACTCCATGAAGGCGGCCTTGCGTACGCTCGTGGAACTGGACGCCGAAGGAAGGCGAATCGCGGTGCTTGGTGAAATGCGCGAGTTAGGCGATCACTTTGAACAAGGACATCGCGAAGTCGGCGAGACGGCCGCCACGCTGGGCGTGGATCAACTCATCACCATTGGCGACGCGGCCCGGGTAATCGCCGAAGGGGCGCGGTCTGCGGGCATGGAAAAAGTCTTTCCCGTGCATTCCGCCTCCGAGGCGGCGGAGTTGTTAGGCCAAACCGCTGCTCCGGGGGATTTGGTGCTTGTGAAGGGAAGTCGCCTGGCGCGCACCGAGGAGGTGATCGAACTCTTCAGCAGAGGGTCGCCTGCAAGCGCCCCGCGGGGCGGGCTGGCGGAACAACCGTCAAAGACAGCCTTGTCGCCATGATGTTTTATCTCCATCGCCTGAGCAATCAGTTCATCGGGTTCAACGTCTTTTTTTACGTGACGTTTCGCGCCATTGCCGCGGCGGTGACCGCATTTTTGGTGACTCTCATTTTCGGCAACTTCGTCATCCGACGATTGATTGCGCTGAAGCTGGGGCAACCGATTCGCGCGGCCTCCGAAGTCCATCGACTGGCCGACTTGCATGGGAACAAACAGGGCACGCCCACCATGGGTGGAATTCTGGTCATCGGCGCGGTGTTGATCTCCAGCCTGCTCTGGGCGCGTCCGGACAATCGCTTCGTGTGGCTGGTGCTCTTCAGCATGGTGTACCTGGGAGCGCTCGGCTTTGCCGATGATTATCTCAAAGTCACAAAGAAAAAATCCGACGGCATCAGTGGGCGGATCAAACTTCTCTTTCAGATTGCGTTGGCTGCTGTGATTACCGCTGTATTCCTGACCAGCCCGCTGCTCGAGGTGCAGGCGCGGGCGCTCTTCGTTCCTTTTGTGAAAGCGCCCGTCGTAGCCAACATGAGCTGGTTCACCTTTGTCTTTTTCGCGTTGGTGATCGTGGGGGCGTCTAACGCCGTGAATCTCACCGATGGTTTGGATGGCCTTGCCATTGGTTGCACCATTACCGTGGCGCTGGACTACGCGCTGCTCGCTTACGCCGCGGGAAATTTCCGAGTGGCAGAATATTTGCAGGTGCCCTTTTACCCGTTCGCGGCGGAATTGACGGTGGTTTGCGCGGCGCTGGTCGGCGCAGGCCTGGGGTTTCTCTGGTTCAACTGTTATCCCGCCAAAGTTTTCATGGGAGACACCGGATCGCTGGCCATTGGGGGGATGATTGGCGTGGTGGCCATCTGCTGCAAGCAGGAGTTGCTCCTGATGGTAGTGGGCGGCGTGTTCGTGATCGAGGCGGTCTCGGTGATTCTGCAGGTGCTCAGTTTCAAGCTGACCGGCAAACGCATCTTTGCGATGTCGCCGTTGCATCATCATTTCGAACTGAGCGGCTGGAAGGAAAACACGGTGATCGTTCGCTTTTGGATTCTCTCGATCATCTTCGCGCTCCTGGGCCTGGCGACGCTGAAACTGAGGTGATCATGCGCTATAAAAATCAGTCGATCGCGGTTCTCGGGGCGGGCTTGAGCGGAAATGCAGCGGCGCGTTTGCTGCATGCCGAGGGGGCTCAGGTGACCGTGCTCGACAGCGCCGAGGAAAACACCCTGCTCAGATCGACCATCGACAATCTCCGGGCGCTCGGCATCCGGGTGATCTGCGGAGCGGCGGCAGACGAAGACGCCTCCGGCTATCAGATGGCTGTTCTCAGCCCGGGGATCGATCCGGCTTCGCCGCTGGCGCGCAATTTCCTCTCGCGCGGCATGGAAGTGATCAGTGAACTGGAGTTGGGTTGGCGACATTGTCACCTTCCGGTGATCGCCGTTACCGGCACCAACGGCAAAACTACGACGACCGAACTGCTCGCGACCATGCTGAACGCCTGCGGTCAAAAGAGCATCGCCTGTGGCAACATTGGCAAGCCGCTTTGCGAAGTGGCTCTGGAAAAGCGGCCGCTGGATGTGTTGACGGTTGAAGTGAGCTCCTTCCAGCTGGAACGGATCCGCGATTTTCATCCCTCCATTAGTCTCTGGCTTAACTTCGCTCCGGACCATCTGGATCGTTACCGTTCGGTGGCCGAGTATCGCGCAGCCAAGCTGCGTATTTTCGAAAATCAAACCGCCAAGGATGTGGCAGTCGCAAATGCGCTGGAAAAACTTCCCCCCATCGCTCCGCGCATCATCACGTTCAGCGCCTATGTGAACCATGCAGATTTTCGAGTCTCCGAAGGCGCCATTCTGTATCGCAACCAGCCCGTGTTACGGCTGGCGGACATCAGGCTGCGCGGCCTTCACAACATTGAGAATTTGATGGCTGCCATGGCTGCCGGCCTGGCTCGGGGTTTGTCCTTCCAGGAAATGGCGCCGCCGCTCTGCCAATACGAGCCGCGCCCGCATCGCTGTGAACTGGTGCGCGAACTGGACGGCGTGGAATACATAAACGATTCCAAGGCGACAAACCTCGACGCGCTCGAGAAAGCATTGCGCGCGCAGAGCAAACCGGTTCTGTTAATTGCCGGCGGCAAGGACAAAGGCTTCTCGTTCGAGCCGCTGCGGCCAATCGTCCAGGAGAAAGTCCGATCGGCGATTTTGATTGGCGAAATGGCTGAGAAGATCAAGAGCTCCTGGGCCGACGCAGTCCCAACCGAGATAGCCAGTTCCCTCGCCGACGCGGTTGAGCGCGCCCATGCCTGCGCGCGTGCCGGCGAAGTGGTGCTCTTTTCTCCCGGCACATCTTCCTTCGATATGTTCAAGAGCTACGCCGATCGCGGCGACCAATTTCGCGCGCTCGTGCAGGCTTTGCCCGGCGCGGCGCCGGGCGGCAACCCTCTCTCTCAGCGGCAGGACAACCGATGAAAGTTCCACGTTTTTTTCGACGCAAAAAGCTGTTCGCGACTGCGGCGCGCCGCTCGTCGGTCGGTTCGGCCGAAATGGATTTGGAGGAAATGCCCGAACCCAACATGAAGTTGTCTCGCGCTTTGTTGATTGTTTTGCTGCTTCATGTGGTGGCGGTCTCTGGAATCATTGCCTTCAACGCAATCAAAACACGGGAAGGCACGCTGGCGGCCGCGCCGCAATCGGATTTGGGCAATAAATCCGCCGGCGCCAGCGTAGCGGAAAGCCATCCCAGCGCCGCCGCTACGCCGCGCCCGGCTGCGGCGCCAAAAGCAATTCCGCTTGGCGCGGAGACAAAACCGTCGCGCGTGCCCGGGAAATCGACCGTCTCAAAACCGCAGCGGTCTGGCTCGCCCGTATCATCGGGCAAAGTTTACATCGTCAAGAAGGGCGATAAACCGCTGACGATTGCGCGCAGGCTCAAGGTCTCCTACGACGATTTGATGGCGCTGAACCATATCGAAGACCCGCGAAAATTGCGCGTTGGCCAGAAGCTTTTGATTCCCAAAACAACCGCTGCCAAAACGGTCGGCGAAAAAGCAGCAAACCTACGGCAGAAGAAGAAAAGCGAAAAACACGGCGGCAGCGTGCGCCTGGCCGGAAAAAGTTCGGGAGATTAACGATGCATCGTAAGAGCGCCTACATTTTGTTTCTGGCGGTGCTGGGATTGTTGGTCATCGGCATCGTCATGTTGTTTAGCACGAGCGCCTATGCCCGCGACAGCCGCGGAGACGTTTATTTCTTCATCAAACGTCAGGCGCTCTGGATTGGAGTGGGCCTGCTGCTCTGCGGGGCCACGGCGTTGATTGATTACCATTTCTGGCAACGCACCTGGTGGATTTGGTTTGCCATTGCCGCGGCGGCTTTGGCGTTGTGCTATGCGCCCCACATTGGATTGCGCCTGAACGGATCGCGCCGCTGGGTCGCACTTGGCCCGGTTACGTTTCAACCTTCCGAGGCGGCAAAACTGGCTGCGGTAATTTTCCTCGCCGCGTGGTTTGGACGTCGTGAGGAGCCGGACGGCAATTTGTGGCGGGGATTTGTTTTTCCTCTGGCGATGGTGGCGGTGTTGGTTTTGCTCGTGCTGGCTGAAGTCGATCTGGGCACCGCGGCGCTGCTGGGCATGGCCTCATTGGCGGTCATGTTCGTTGCCGGCGTAAATCCGATGTGGCTGGGCGCCGTGTCGTTTGTCAGTTTGGGCGCTCTGCTTGTCGTCGCCACGCAAATATCCGAGCGCATGGGACGACTGGCGGCTTTCCTGCACCCGCAAAATTACAAGGACGACGCCGGCTTGCAGCAGTTGCAGGCGCTGATTGCCTGGGGCAGCGGGGGCATGGAGGGTCTGGGCCTGGGAAACGGCCGGCAAAAGATGCTGTACCTGCCGTACGCGCACACCGATTTCATTTTTCCCATTATCGGCGAAGAACTCGGTCTGCGTTTCAGTTTGCTTGTGATTTTTTTGTTTGTCGTCATCGTGGTTTGCGGGGTGATGATCGCGCTGCATGCTAGGGATCGATTTGGGCTGCTTTTGGCCTGCGGCGTGATTTCGCTGCTGGCGCTGCAGGCGGCGGTCAACATGGGGGTGACGACGTCACTTTTGCCCAACAAGGGGTTGCCGCTGCCATTCATCAGCTATGGTGGTTCCAATCTGGTGGCCTGCATGCTGGGCGTCGGTCTGCTCTTGAACATTTACCGCCAGGGAATTTTGGAGCGGCCAAAGGAAACGCGAACCACGATGCGCGTGAGAACTACGCTGCGCATTTAAATGAACCGCAAAAAATTAATACGTCGCCTATGAATGCAGTGATAGCCTGCGGAGGCACCGGCGGACATCTTTTTCCCGGCATTGCCGTGGCGGAAGTCCTGCGCGGCCGTGGGCACGAAGTGATGTTGCTAATCTCGGAAAAGGAGATTGACGCTCTGGCGCTTTCCGGTCGCGCCGATTTTCGCGTCGAGAAATTGCCGAGCGTAGGGCTGCCCTCGGCATTTTCCCCGGCGTTTTTTGGTTTCACGCGGCGCTTTTGCGAGAGTCTTTCGCTGTGCCGCACGTTATACCGTAAATTCAAGCCTCAGGTTGTTCTGGGTATGGGCGGGTTCACGTCCACCGCGCCTGTGTTGGCGGGTCGGATGCGCGGCATTGCCACATTCATTCACGAATCGAACGCGGTGCCGGGCAAGGCAAACCGCCTGACTGCGCGGCTGGTGAACGCCGTGATGCTCGGGTTCAAAGAATGCGCAGCCTTTTTCCCGAAAGCCCGTGTGGAAGTCACCGGCACGCCCGTTCGTCATGAACTGGTGCGCCTGGAAAGGGCGCTGGCGCGTCGAGGGCTGGGACTGCGCGAGGATCTGCCGACGCTTCTGGTGATGGGAGGCAGCCAGGGCGCAAGCGGAATTAATCGGGCCCTGATCAAGGCGCTGCCGTTTTTGCAGGGTTTTCCGTTGCAGGTGATCCACCTCTCCGGCGCGCGCGACGAACGACTGGTGGCGGACAATTATCGCCGCGAAAACCTGCCCGCGTACGTCGCGGCTTTCCATCATCGGATGGAAGAAGTGTACAGCGCTGCCGATCTGGTTGTGGCCCGCGCCGGCGCCGCCAGCCTCGCTGAGTTTGCGGCATTTTCGCTGCCGGGCATCCTGATCCCGTATCCTTACGCCAGCGACGACCATCAAACGCGCAACGCGGAGATCTACGCCCGCGCCCAGGCCGCCATTCTGCTGAAGGAATCGGAGCTTACCGGTGAGCTGCTCGCCAAACGAATCCGCGAATTGATTCAAAATCCGGAGCAGATTCGACAGATGTCGAAGAACTCCGCGCAACTGGCCCCCAGGGACGCCGCCGGGCGGGTGGCCAATACGATGGAAAAATACACGTATCATGAAGCCCGGCTCTGAACCCGATTTGCTGCGTCTGCTCACGCGCGAAAAGTGTCGCGTTCATTTGCTGGGAGTAGCCGGCAGCGGCATGAGCGGTCTGGCCGCCCTTTTGCTCGAGCTCGGCCATTCCGTGAGCGGCTCGGACAAGGTGAGCACACTCGAGACCGAGCGGTTGCAGCGTCTCGGTCTGCGTTTTCATCAACAACATCTTCCAGAGTGCGCCGGCGACGCCGATCTGGTTATCTATTCCTCGGCGATCAGGAGCGATAACCCGATTCTGGCAAAGGCGTGGGAACTCGGAAAGCCCGTGGCGCGGCGCGCCGAGGCGCTCTCGGCACTCATGCGTGGCAAACGCGGCATCGTCATTGCGGGAATGCACGGCAAGACCACCACCGCGGCCATGGCGGCGCACGTTTTGCGCGAAGGCGGGTTGCACCCCTCGCACTACGTGGGCGCAGAGATTCCCATTTTGGGCACCAACGCGCACTGGGACAGGCGGGGCGAATATTTTGTGGCCGAAGGCGACGAGAGCGACGGGACGCTGCGTTGTTTTCAGCCGGAGCATGCCCTCATTCTTAATATCGAAGAGGAACATCTCGATTTTTACCCCGATCTGGCTGCCATCGAGAAAGTGTTTGCCCAGTTCATCCAACAGACCAGCGGGATCGTGTTTTACAATCGAGACGATAAAAACTGTCTGCGCTTGTGCGCCGATCGGCGCGCCGCGATCTCATTTGGGTTTTCGGAAAATGCCGATTATCGCGGGGCAGAGTTTGTTCCGGACACATTCAGCTCCCGGTTTTCCGTTTACTTTCGCGGGCGGAAACTGGGCGACGCAGTTCTCAACGTTCCCGGGCGGCACAATGTACAAAACGCTCTGGGAGTGATTGCATTGGCCAGCGAACTGGGCGTGTCGTTTGAGAAGATTGCCGCGTCGCTCCGCAAATTCGAACACGCGCGGCGCCGTTTTGAAATCAAGTATGAAAGCCCGCGTTTTTTGCTTGTGGACGATTACGCGCATCATCCCACGGAAATTCGGGCGACATTGAGGACGGCGCGCGGCACTGGCCGCAAGAGGCTGCTGGCGATGTTTCAGCCCCATCGCTACTCGCGCACACAGGCGTTGTGCGCGGAGTTCGGCCGTGCGTTCGACGAGGCGGACCGCGTGGTAGTGACAGATGTTTATGCCGCGAGCGAGATGCCCATTCCCGGGGTGAGCGGCGAACTGATTGCCAAAGCCGCTTTGGCGCACGGACACCGCGGCGTGCGTTACCAGCCGCGACTGGAATGGGTGCATCGCGACGTGGGAAACATGCTGGAGCCTGGCGATCTGGTGCTGAGCCTGGGCGCCGGGAACATTCACGAGCAACTGGCGATTCTGGCGGCCGACCTGGTCATCGCCGAGAAGCTCAAGCAGATTGTGGGCGAGGCCGGAGAGGTGCGTCTTTACGAGCCGCTTTCCAAACACACGACGCTCCGTGTGGGTGGGCCGGCGCAATTCTGGGTCGAGCCGCGTGACGAGAATTCGTTAGGCAATCTGATTCGCTTTTGCCGGAACGAAAAACTGCCGGTTTTTGTGATGGGTCGCGGCTCCAATCTCCTGGTGCGGGACGGCGGAGTCCGTGGCGTGGTGATTCACCCCAGTGGCGGCGAATTTGACCGGATTGAAGTTAACGGCGTGGAAATCGCCGCCGGAGCGGGCGCAAAGTTCAGGGAAGTGGCGTATGCGGCGCGCGGCGCGGGAATCGGCGGGCTGGAATGGATGGAGGGCATTCCCGGAGACGTGGGGGGCGGTTTGCGCATGAACGCCGGCGCCATGGGCGCGCAGACTTTCGAACATATTGTGAGCGTTCGTTACCTCGACGGAGAGGGCCAGGCTCACACCAAGGCGCGCGACCAACTGGAGGTCTATTATCGAAACTTTCCGCTCCTGGAGACAAATTTTGCGGTGTCCGCAGTTTTCCGCGGCCACCGCGCGCCGGTTGAAGAGATCGAGCGCAACTTGCGCGCTTCGCAGGAAAAACGCCGCGCGACTCAGCCGGCGGCAAAGAGCGCCGGGTGCATTTTTAAGAATCCGGATTCCTGTCCGGCGGGAAAACTGATTGAAGAGTTGGGATTGAAAAATTGCCGGGTTGGCAAGGCCCGAGTGTCTGAGGTGCACGGTAATTTTATCGTCAATGACGGCGGCGCCACGGCGGCGGAGATGCTGGAACTGATCGAAAGGATCAAGACAGAGGCTCGCGCCAGACGCGGCATCGAACTGGAGACAGAAGTGCAAATTGTGGGAGAACCGGAGTGATGATGGCTGCAGTGCGCAATCTGCCGAAGAAAATCGCCGTACTGATGGGCGGCCCGAGCGCGGAACGCGAGGTGTCACTTGCCACCGGGCGGGGCATTTCCAAGGCATTGCGTTCCCTGGGCGCGGAGGTCGTGGAGATCGACGTGCGCGATGAAAATTTCCCTCTGCCGCAGAATGTGGAGCTGGCCTTTATCGCCCTGCACGGAACTTTTGGGGAAGACGGACAGGTGCAGCAAATCCTCGAGCAGCGCGGCGTGCCTTACACGGGCGAGGGAGTGGAAGAGAGCCGGCTGGCCTTCGACAAGATTCGTTCCAAGGAAAAGTTTCGCCAGCACGGAGTGCGAACTCCGGAATGGGAAACGATCGAGGCGCACCAGCGCCCGCGGCTGGCTTTGCCCATCGTGGTCAAGGCGCCGCGGCAAGGTTCCACTGTCGGTGTGCACATCGTAAAAGCTTCCCAGGACCTCGATCGGGCCATCGCCGGAGCAGCGCAATACGACCGCGAATTGCTGATCGAAAAGTTTGTGCCCGGCCGCGAATTAACCGTTGGGGTTCTCGGTGAGCAGGCTCTGCCGATTCTGGAGATCATTCCCAAGGGCGGCTTTTACGATTTCGCAAACAAGTATCCTTTTTTGAATCCGCAAGCGGGCGGCGGCGCCGAGCATGTCTGTCCTGCCAAACTCGATCAAAAGAAAACCGCGGAAGTCCAAAAACTGGCTTTGCAAGCTTTTCGGGCGCTCGGCCTGCAGGTTTACGGTCGGGTGGACGTTATTCTCTCCGAGAAGGAAGAGCCGTTTGTTTTGGAAATTAACACCATTCCGGGAATGACTGAGGCCAGTTTGTTGCCTGAAGCTGCCGCAGCTGCCGGGATCGGCTACGCCGAGCTCTGCGTTCGCATCATCGCTCTCTCTCGCGCCAGGATGGAAAGGAGCGCCGCATGACGTTTGGAGGCAGGCGCCCGCGCGCGCGCAACCGGCGAGTCTCCAATTGGCGGCAACGGCGCCAGCAGCATCTGCTCGACGTGCGAGTGCGCTCCAGCCGCGCCCGGCAGCATCGGCTGCGCAGAACGATGAGCGTGCTTTCCAAAGTCGTCCTGCTCGCGGCGCTGTTTGCTGCGGCGTACGCCGGCGTCTCCACAGCCGCCAGACGCCTGTTCTTCGAGAACCCGGATTATCAGCTCAAGACCATCGAACTCCAGACCGACGGGAACCTGCAACGGGAAGAGGTCTTGGAAGCTGCAAACCTGCGCGAAGGCCAAAACATCTTCAGCGTAAACCTGGCGCGCGTTCACGACAGCATTCAGCAGCTGCCGCAGACCGACGAAGTGCAGGTGGTGCGAAAGCTCCCTTCAGAAATTGACATTCGCATCGTGGAGCGAAAACCGGTGGCATGGATCACCAGCGAAAAGGAAATCGCAGATCCCTTTGCCGCCGATAACACTTTTTTGGTGGACGCGCGCGGCGTTTTGATGAAAGAAAAGAAGTTGTTGCCCGAATATCTGGGATTGCCCGTGATCGTGGGATGCTCGAGCGAATCGCTCGAGGCGGGAAAAGTTGTCGAATCACCGGAAGCAAAAACCGCCCTGGAACTGTTGCGGTTGAGCGCCCGCAGTTTTTTGCAAATGCGCTTTCAAATCCGGGAGATCGACGTCTCCAGAGGCTATTGTCTGCTGGTGACGGATAAGAATCGGGCGCGGGTAACCTTCGGGTTCAACGATCTGGAAACGCAGTTGCGTCGGCTGGAGCAGTTCCTCATCTACTGCGACGACACCAAACAGGAATTGGGCACTGTCAACCTGTTGGTGCAGCGCAATATTCCAGTGACTTTTGCCGAGCGCCCGGTGACGATTATCAACGACACGGTCGAGCCGGCGGCGGAACCGCGGGTCTTGAAGGCCATCCCGGTGCATCCGCCGGGCAGGGATGCGTCTCCTGCGCCCAGGCCGCGTCCCGCTGCGCGCGCGAATAGCAAAGCAACTTCAACTTCAGGAGAGAAAACGATCCATCATGGCGAGTAGTCAACTCATTGTTGGTCTGGAAATTGGGACATCCAAAATCTGCGTTGTGGTCGGTGAAAGCCGCCCCGATGGCACACTGAAAATTCTCGGGGTTGGGCAGGCCCCCTCGCGCGGCGTGCGCAAGGGCGAGATCGTGGATTTCGAGACCGCTACCAAATGCGTGCATGAAGCGGTAGTCGATGCCGAACAGAAAAGCGACGTGATGATCCGCAGCGTTTACGTGGCGGTAGCCGGTGCGCACCTTCAAAGTTTCAATAATCGCGGCTGCGTCCTGCTCCCGGAGGAGCGCGACGAAATCGACGAGCAGGATGTGGAGGATGTGAAGGCTAACGCGCGCGAGGTAAGCATCCCGGCGCAGAACGCCTTTTTGCATTCCATCATTCAACACTATCACGTGGATGGGCAGGACGGCGTGCTTAACCCGGTGGGAATGCTGGGGCAAAAATTGGAGGCCGATTTCCATATCATTCACGGCGTGCGCACGCGAATCCAAAACACGATCCGCTGCGTCAAGGAGTTGCCGCTCGATGTCGAGGACGTGGTTTTCAGCGGGCTGGCTTCTGCGCAGGTGGTCTTGACTCAGCATGAAAAAGATCTCGGCGCGCTGGTGATTGATATGGGGGGAGGAACCGCCGATTACGTGCTGTACGCCGACGGCGCGGTGAAGCAAAGCGGTTGTCTGGCCGTGGGCGGCGATCATATCACCAACGATATCTCCATGGGCCTGCGCATTCCCATGGCCCGCGCCGAAAAGCTAAAAATCGAGGAAGGCAGCTGCATTCTTGGCAATTCGCTGCCCGGGGAAATGATCATCTTGAAGGACGAATCCGGCTTTGCCGGCAAGGAGATCGAACGGGAAACGCTCAACACCATTATTCATCTGCGATTGCGCGAGACTTTCGAGCTTCTCAAGCGCCGGCTCGATGAGGAACCGTTCATCAACTACCTGGGCGCGGGCATCTTTCTCACGGGGGGCTGCAGTCTGCTCAACGGCATCGATCATCTGGCTGAGGAAGTTTTCGAAATGCCGGCGCATTTGGCTCACGCGCAGACTGCCTGGGGAGTCACTTCTGCGGTGGAAAATCCGCAGTTCTCCACCGCCATCGGGCTGGTCAAGTTCGCGCAGGTGATGCAGGCCGACCGGCCGCCCCGGGGACTGGGACGCATCCTGGGGAGAATTTTCAGCGGGAGACGATGAATGTCGCGCGGTTCAACCAAAATTGCCGATTTGATGCTCCCAGAAAATCGAAGCGTTGGGATTTGGTGATTCAGATATGATTCAACTCAGCAAAAATTACAGTCTTCCGGAACGGGCCTCGGAGTTCATCCCCATCAAGGTGGTGAGCGTGGGAGGGGCGGGACTAAACGCGCTGGACCGGATTGTGCTCGATGGCCTCGAGAAAGCCGGGATGGTGGCGATGAACACCGATGTGCAATCGCTGGCGAGTTCCGTCGCGGCGCACAAAGTGCAGCTGGGCCGCAACGTCACCCGCGGTTTGGGCGCGGGCGGCGATCCCGAGCTGGGGTATCAGGCGGCGGTTGAGTCCACAGACGAAATTCGTGAAGCGCTCGCCGATGCGCGCATGATTTTCCTCTGCTCGGGGCTCGGGGGCGGCACAGGTTCCGGCGCCGCGCCCTACGTGGCGCGGCTCGGGCGCGAAGCGGGCGCTCTGGTGCTGGCGTTCGCCACGCTCCCCTTTGCCTTCGAGGGGAGGCGCCGCAACGCCCAGGCGCGCGAGGCTCTCGTCCATCTCCGGGAAATTGCCGATGCGGTGATCTGTTTTGAAAATGACCGCATGGGCGACCTGGTCGCGCCGCACGCGGGAATTCATCAGGCCTTTGCCATGGCCGATAACCTCATCAGCCAGAGTGTTCGGTCTATTGTGAATTTAATTCAGCGGCCGGGTCTCATCCGGATCGGCTTTGACGATTTGCTGGCCGCGTTGCGCGGCCAGGGCAGTTGTTTGTTTGGCTTTGGAGAATCCGATTCGGACAATCGCGCCCACGACGCGCTCGCTCTGGCCCTTAAGAATCCGTTGATGGATCGCGGCCGCATGCTGTCCGATGCGGATCGCGTGCTGGTTCAAGTGGCAGGCGGCCCCGACATGACGCTCTCCGAGGTGGAGATTCTCATGCAGGAACTTGGCCGTCACGTGGATCACCAGACACAGATTCTCTTTGGGGCGGCTGTGGATGCGCGGATGGGAAATCGCCTCAGCGTCACCATTATCAGTTCGCTTGCGGCCGCGGACGTCCCCGCGCAGCGTTCCGCGACTGAATCCAACGACGCGCCCGCGCCTGTCCCGCCGCCGGTGTGGGAACAGCAATTGACCGTTCCAGCGACGGTTGAGATGGAACCGGAACCAGAGCCAGTTGAGTCGCCGCAGCCCGCAGCAATCGTCTCCCTTGACGAAACACCTGCGGAAATCGAGCCTGCGCCTTTGCAGGTCGAGTTCGCAGAGCCTCGCGAATCGGAAATCGCAAAGCCCCAGCCTCAGAAAAAAACGGCGGCGCCCAAAGAAGCAAAACCCCCCGTTGACAAAATGCCGAAGCAGGAGGTCTTGCAATTTGAACCCGTTACCCGCGGTCGCTTCGAGAAAAGTGAGCCGACGATCGTCGAAGGCGAGGACCTCGACGTGCCGACGTATCTGCGGAAAAATATCAAGGTGAAGTGAGAAAAAACTGCGGGTATCTCCGCGGCTCGCGTTCCCAGAGCGAGTTATTGCTTCATCAGTTCCAGCACTGCGGTCGTCATGGCCACGACTCCGGTGCGGATGGTCGGCTCGGCATCTGGCGCGAATTTGCTCGAGTGCAGCGTTGGCAGTTCTTTTCCAGCTCGCTTGTATTCGGCGATTTTTTCCGGGGCAACGGCGCCGATGTGAAAATCGACCGCCGGAATGGAATGATCGGGCAGACTATATTCTGAAAAATCTTCGCCGCCCATGGTGGGACTCACCATCTCGACGTTCTCGTTGCCGAGGGATTGTTTCCAGGCCGCCACCAGGCGTCTGGTGAGCTCGGGATTATTGTATGTGGCGGGCGTGAATTGGTCCTTGAGCACGTTCACAATTGGCGCGCGCTCCGGCGGGAGGCCTGCGGCGGCTGCGATGCCTTTGGCGATGCGCTCGATCGCAGCGAGAACGCGCTCGCGCACATCCGCTTTGTAAGTGCGCACCGTCAGCTGCAATTTCACTTCGTCGGGGATGATGTTGTGTTTGGTGCCTCCGTGGATCGAGCCGACGGTGACGACGATCGGGTCGAGTGGATTGTTTTCCCGGCTGGCGATCGTCTGCCAGGCATTGATCATCTGGGCGGCGAGCACGATCGGGTCTTTCGTGTTGTACGGATAGGCGCCATGGCCGCCCACGCCGCGCACAGTCACATCCACCGAATCGACATTGGCGTAGGTGTAACCTTCGGTGACGCCGATGTGTCCGACTGTTAAATCAGCCTTGTCATGAAAGCCGAGAGCGAAATCCGGCTTGCCAAACCGCTCGTAAAGACCCGCCCGGAGCAGCGCCAGCGCGCCACTGCCGGCTTCTTCCGCCTGTTGCCCCACGAAAATGACCGTTCCACGCCATTGATCCTTCAGTTGCCGCAGCGCCCGCGCTGTGCCGATGAAGGCCGCCATATGCGCGTCGTGTCCACAGGCGTGCATCACGTGCACCTCTCTGCCTGCGCCATCCTTGGTTGTAACCTTGCTTGCGTAGGGCAGGCCGGTCTGTTCTTCCACCGGCAGCGCATCCATATCGGTGCGCACCAGCACCCGCGGTCCGTCCCCGTTTCTCATCACGCCAATCACGCCACAGCTTTTATATGTGGGATCGTTGAATTTGCCAAAATGCTCGGTTACCTCGCACCCGGCCGCGCGCAGTTCCTTGGCAATGATCGCGGCGGTGCGTTGCTCCTGCCCGGATAATTCCGGATGACTGTGGATATCCTTGTAAATGGCGAGGAGCGACGGCAGCTCCGCTTCGGCGATAGACTGTGGCGTCGGCTCAGCGGCGCCGCTTCCCGAACTCAGCAGCGCTCCGGTGATGCTCGCCGCGATGACCTGGCGAGCGAGGTTGAACCCGCAAAAGGATCGAAGACTCATGGCGCAGGTTAACCGGAACATCCCCGCGAGCAATCAAAAGCAGACCGATCGCGCATTGACGCTACGCGGCCCACCAAATACGCTTTGAACATGACCACTGTGCAACCGCCGATCAATCTGAAAAAGTGGATCGAAGAGAATGCGGACAAATTCAAGCCGCCGGTGAGCAACCGCTACCTGTATGATGGCCGCGACTTTTTTGTCATGGTCATCAAGGGACCGAACGCGCGGAACGATTTTCATCTGGTCGATTCCGAAGAGTATTTCTACCAACTCCAGGGCGACATCAAGGTGCGGATCCGTGAAGGCGACCGCATTGTGGATTATATCGTTCGCGAGGGCGAAACGTTTTTCATTCCCCCCAATGTGCCGCATTCACCCCAACGCCCCCCGGACACGATTGGCGTGGTGGTGGAACGCCGGCGACCACCCGGCGAAAAGGAACACGTCATTTTCTACTGCGAAAACTGCGGCGCGCTCGTGGAAGACATCCATTTCGATTGCAAAGATATCGTGCAGCATTTCAGCCAGGCCATGCTCGATTTTTGGAACGACGATGCCCGTCGCACCTGCAAAAAATGCGGCGCCAGAGTCGAAAAACCGCAGCCTGTAAAGTCGCTCTAGAGTTGACGGCCGGCGGCCGTGTGACGGTGGAGACCGTTCCATCAGCGCCAGTCGCCCTGGTTCGACACTTTTTACTGGATTGAAGATCGATCTACACACCCCGATTTTGTCGCGACGCCGCCAGTCGGAATGCAGGGTTTCAGGCGACGGACTGCCTGCCTGCCGACTGGCTTCCACCGCAGTGACGGCTCCGGCGATATGAGGATCGACCTGCACACTCACATTCTCCCGCGCGACTGGCCGGACCTTGATGCCAGATACGGCTATGCCGGATTCGTCCGGTTGGAACATTACAAGCCGTGCTGCGCGCGAATGATGATTGGCGACCGCATCTTTCGCGAGATCACCGACAACGTGTGGGACCCAAAACGGCGAATCGAAGAGATGGATGCCGCCTCTGTTTCCATGCAGGTGCTTTCGACGGTCCCGGTAATGTTCAGCTACTGGGCCAAGGCGGAAGACGCGCTCGATCTCTCCCGGCGCTTGAATGATCACATCGCAGAAGTGGTCCGCGATTATCCGAAACGCTTCACCGGCCTGGGCAACATCCCCATGCAGGATCCAGAGCTTGCGGCGGCCGAACTGGAGCGATGCGTGCGCGAACTGGGCCTGCGCGGCGCGCAGATCGGCACGCACGTGGACGCAAATCCCCATTGCGGACGCGTCGAAACACTCAACCTCGACAACGCCGCGCTTCAGCCGGTCTGGGCCGCGGCTGAGGAGCTGGACGCCGCGCTGTTCGTGCATCCGTGGGACATGTTAGGCATGGAACGAATGCCCAAGTACTGGCTACCCTGGCTGGTCGGCATGCCAGCCGAAACAGCCCTGGCCATTTGTTCATTGATCTTCGGAGGCGTCTTCGAACGTTTCCCGAAGCTGCGCATGGCGTTCGCGCACGGTGGCGGCGCGTTCCCATTCACCATCGGTCGCATCGAGCAGGCCTTCCAGGTGCGGCCCGATCTGGTTGCCACGGAAAATAATACCAACCCGCGTCATTACCTGGCGCACGATGGCGAGCCGGCGCGTTTCTACGTGGATTCACTGGTGCACGATGCCGACGCGCTGCAGCTGTTGCTTAAATTGTTCAGCCCGCAACGCGTGGCGTTCGGCTCGGATTATCCCTTCCCCCTGGGAGAAGCGCAGCCCGGAAAATTGATCGAATCGCTCAGGCTTTCCCCAGCCGAAGCGGAACAATTGTTTTGCGGCGCCGCCCGCGAGTTCCTCGGTCTGAAGTGAAACCGAGTCAGCCGGACTTCTATTTGTCGTCCGGATTCAGGGCTTTGAATATCAGTCCGGCGACAAGGCCTCCGGCCAGATCGGCAACGAAATGAATCCACACGTCGCCGGTCCGGATCAGTTTCATCAACACAATGCCCAGCGCCACTGCAGGGTTAAACGCGCCGCCGGAAACGGCTCCCACGGCAAATGCGCCAGTCATCACCGTCATCCCAATGGCCAGACCGTAAAAGGAATTGTTGGCGGTGTCTTTGGAAGTTGCGGAATTCAACACCACATAAGCCAGCGCAAAAGTGAACAGGAACTCTGCCACAAATGCCCCCGGCACATTGGTGATGGCCATCGGCGCGCCGCTTTTGCCAATCACAAATATCGCCGCCACAGCGGCGACTGCGCCGCCGGCCAATTGCGCGATCCAATAGGGAACCACGTCTTTGGCCTCACAACGGCCTCTGGTAAAAACGGCCAGCGTGACGGCTGGATTAAAATGTCCGCCCGAAATGTGGCCTCCCGCGTACACCATCACCATCAGCGCTGAGCCGATGGCCAGGGGCGCGATTACGCCGGGCGCAGCCGGAATGACCGTGCAACCAACAGTGAACACCAGAAAGAAAGTGCCGATAAACTCTGCAACGTATTTTCTCATATCTGCTCTCCGCAGGCAGACTGGCGCAAACGCGACTTGCCTGGCAAGCTTATTTGGGGAACGGCAGTTTCCCGCAAGGTGAAAATTGCCGGCGCAGAGCGCGGCGCGGTTGGGGGGCGCCGCCTGGCGGAGGGCCGGTTTGAGTCTGCCGCGGCGTTTACATTTCGTGCCGAATGGCCCACAGATCGTGGAAGACCGGTTTGAACAGAGATTCCTTTAGAAACGGTACGCCGGGCGATCCGCCGGTGCCTTTCTTGGCGCCGATGGTGCGCTCCACAAGTTTGATGTGCCGGTAGCGCCATTCCTGAAGGCCTTCGTCGAAATCAGTCATCAGCTCAAACAGAATCATGCATTCGGGCGAGCTCTTATAGAGCCGCAGAATTTCCTTCTGCACCCGTTCGTCCGGGCCATTGGGCTGCGTGACATCGCGATTCTTCAAATCCGCGGGAATCTGCACGCCGCGGGTTTCAAGGAAATCGTAGAAATGATCCACCACACTGCGCGCGTGGAGCAGTTGTTGCAGTCGCTGGTACTCCGGAAAATCGGGCTTCAAATATTGAAGTGTCGAGGCGCGTTTGTATCCCAGAGCAAACTCAATTTCCCGAAACTGCACGGACTGAAAACCAGAAGCCGTTTCCAATCGATCGCGAAAACTGGAGAAAGACGAGGGCGTCATCGTTTCCAGAATATCCACCTGAGCGACCAGAACCTTGAGGATGGTGCGCACGCGCTTGAACGTGTGAATGGCGCCAAACAAATCGCCGGCGGAAAAATCGCTCTTTATCTTTTCGAACTCGTGGAGCAGTTCCTTAAACCAAAGCTCGTAGGTTTGATGAATAATGATGAAAAGCATCTCGTCATGTTCGGGAGGACTCGAGCGCGGCTTTTGCAGCGCGAGCAACTTCTCCAGATCGAGGTAGCTGGCGTACGTGAGTGGCATCGGGAATCTGGATAAAATATTAAGTGCTGGATGACAACACGCGATCCTTTTGCGCGAAATCAACAGCCGCACGCGCAGTGGCGTTGCGTTGTTTCAAGCCATGCACGCAAGGTAATAGCGGTCCCATGCTGCGGGAATGCTTTCCCGGGGCGAGTATCTGCCGGGCTCGTACCCGCGGGAGGAAACGCCTCGCTGGCTCAGCTCGCATACGCGCCAATCCTGCCGGTTGACCATGTCCCAGAAAGTAACGGCGTCCTCGGGCCGGAAATCTTCGCGCACAAATGCGTCGGGATGAAAATACCAGCGGCAGCGGATGAAGGTCTGCTCCGGTGAGAGCGGTACCAGCTGGTGTACCAAGACGTACTCTGGATGCAGGCTCAGCAGCATGTTGGGGAAGATGGAGTAGTAGAAAACGCGCCCGCCGTGCCCCGATTCCATTTCGCCTGCGGGCAACGCGCACACATTTCCGCTCATGGTCAGGCTTTTGCCCTGCCGGATGCTCATGGGACCTCCGAGGAACGGGCCCTCCGTCAGGTCGTTCTCCGCTGAATCGGCGGGCGACATTTTCGTGAGTTCTGGATGAACTCCGGGACAATGATAACACTCTGAATAATTTTCGAAGATCAGCTTCCAGTTCGCGCGCACGTCGTATTCGATGGTGTGCGCTGCGCGCAGCTCGGGCAAATTCCACCACGAGAATTTTCCGGTCAGTGGCGCGAGCCATTTTTCCAGTGGAGCGGGGGCATCGGCGAGATTTACGAAGAGGAAGCCCTCCCAGGATCCGAGATTCACCGCGTGCAACGGATAGTCGGACTTGTTGAAACCCGGCGCCTCATCCATATGCGGCGCGCCTGACAACTGGCCATCGAGCGCGTACGTCCAGGCGTGATAGGGACATTGGATTCCCGCAGAGAGCCGGCCGCTGCCGGTTTCCAAAAGTCGCGAGCCACGGTGGCGGCACACGTTGTAAAAAGCGCGAATTTTTTTGCCCCTGTCGCAAACGACGATCAGGCTCTCGCCCGCGACGTCTGCGAGGAAGTAGTCGCCCGGTTGCGGCACCTGGCTTTGGTGGCCGACCAGATACCAGTGCCTGAAAAAAATCTTTTCCTGTTCCTGGGAAAAGATCTCACGGGAAACAAAGTACTGTCGCGGCAACGTTTTCGCTCCGGCTCGAAACGTTGCTGCGGGCTCACGAAACAGCGGCGCAGAGCTTATCGGCGCTGTTTTCATAAATTCAGGAATCTGTACCGCCGCGCCCGGCAGTCCGGCGCATCGCGTGTCGTTTCCCGCTACGCCAGCGCTGCCCGGTGAAACTCGAGCCAGTCATCCAGATTGTTCAGGTTCACAGCGTCTTTTGGCGCCAACGCATCGTCGGGAATACCGCACGCGCTCAAGATGCTTTTGCGCGTTTCGTCATCGTGAATGTAACCGCGGACGGCGGCATTGTGTTTCTCAATCGTTTCACGGTTGAGCGACTTGGCATTTTCTTTTACCCAGGCTTCAAATTGCGGATACGTGGGCTTTTGTTGCTTGATGAAATCCCTCACTGCCTGTTCCTCGAGGCCGAGCGCGGCGAGCGTCATTGCATCGAAGCCTTTCCCAATCGCCGGATAACCGGGCGCAAGTTTGCCGCGCGCCTCCAGAGAGACCTTGAGCCACAGACGCGGCAGGTGCAGCACACCCAGCGGACCCGCGACGCTGGAACTGATCAGTGGAACGTATGTCTCAGCCATAACTGTTTTTATTTTGGTGTTTTGATTGCTCCGGGAAACTGAATCACTCTCTACACGTCGCGTGCCTGCGTCAACGCGCAAGCAACCCATTTGCAAACTGCGCTGCTGCGACTGACCGACCAGCAGCGAAAAGTGGCGGGCTTTTGAATGTATAACAGCCGAGACTAGCAGGCCAACGCCGGCCTGTGCAATTCAAATCCCTCCGCGGCCAGGCCGGTTTGCGATAATGAAGGGAAAACGCGGGGCGTCAGGCGTTCCGCCCGAATAACGACCGGAGGAGGCTGGCGATCGCCATGGCCGTGGCCAAAACAAGAGCGATCAGCCCGGTGTAGAGCATTCGATCCTGCAACCGGGCGCGCCGCGCGGCTTGTGCGTAGGGGATACGCGTGAAGGTGACCATGGTGTACAGCGGCAGGTAAATCCCCGGCAGCGCGGCTTCGAGAAAGTGGTCGAGTTTCTTCTTCGCGCGAAAGGCGCGAGACGCGGTTTTGTCGCGCATTTCGATGAAGTTGCCAATAGCCAGATCAGCGAGCGCGTCGGCATTTTCTTTTCGGCGCTTGAAATATTCGGCAAACGCGCGCTCGCGGTTGTTGGGAAATTTCTCGAGGCATTCGTCGAGCACGGCGCAATCTTCGAAGGCGGCGTTCATGCCCTGGCCATAGAAGGGGACGACCGCATGGGCAGCGTCGCCGAGCAGGCAAACTTTATCGCGGTAAAACCAGGGCGCGCAACGAATGGTCACGAGCGAGCCGGTGGGGTTGCTCCTGAAATCCTCCAGCAGAGTCGGCATCAGCGGGACGGCGTCGGGGAATTCTTCCTCGAAAAATCGGCGAACATCGTCGTCGGTCTTCGCCGTGGCGAAGCTGCGCGGGCCTTCAAATTCCCAGAACAGCGTGCAGGTGAAGGAGCCGTCTGGATTCGGCAGGGCGATCATCATGAAACTTTTGCGTGGCCAGATGTGAAGGGCGTTCTTCTCCATTTGCCAGGCGCCGCCCGGCGCAGGGGGAATCGTTAGCTCCTTATACCCGTGAGCCAGATAGCTTTCGTCGTATTGAAAATCTGCGATGCGGCGCTGCATGGCTCGGCGCACTGCCGAGTAAGCGCCATCGACGCCGAGGATCGCATCGCCCGACGCATTGACGGAGCCGTTTGGGGTTTCGAAGCAGGCAGCGGCTGAGTCGAGATCGACATCGGCGCACTTGTGATTGAAATGGACGCTGACGCTCGGATAACGGCGCGCCGCTGCGATCACGGTGGCGTTGAGCGCCGCGCGTCCGATGGAATAGATGCACTTTTGCGGATCGACGTCGTACGGAGTGAAATGGAGCGAGCCGGACTTGTCGTGGATCATCCGGCCGCGCATGGGAATGGCATGGCGCAGCGCTTCATCGGCAAGGCCGATCTGTTGCAGCGCGTGGATGCCGCGGGTGGAAATCGCCAGGTTGATCGAACGCCCCCCCACGATGTTGCCCTCCTGAGGGTCAGCCCGTTTCTCGTAAACGGCCACCTCATATCCGCGCCGTCCCAGGTAGGCGGCGAGCAATCCGCCCGCCAGACCGCTGCCAATCAAGACAAATTTCGCTGCCATTCGCCGCAATTTTTATCTGCAAATTCAGTCGATTTCAGCGAGTGAAAATGCGCTGCTCTTTTGGCGCGCTTGAGCGTTGTGCCCACAGGTTACGGCGCAACTTTTTGTTGGGACCCGCCGCTGCCGGCGCGCTCACGGCGTGCGGGGCTGGCCTTGCTCGCGGTATTTCTCTCATTCTTGATGGGCTTGGCCGCTGATTTGGCCGTTTCGTAATCCTGCAGCCACGCGCTCCATCGCAGGTTCTCTCTCCACGCCGTGATTCCGGAGTGCCCGAAGTGCTGTTCCACTTCGTATTCGTCATCTTTTTTCACCGGACACCAGAATAGCCTGCCGGCTCTGCGCCAGCCGTCGAGGATGATTCCGTTTTCGAAAGGCTGGTTACGGGCGGTGACAACGATGCAGTTGTTTTCGCTGGAAGTGTTTTCGTACGCCACGCCCCAGTGCAGCACCAGCGTTCGGGGTTTGAGTTCCTTGAGGCGTTCGCCAATATCCTGCGCCCAATGTCCGCACCAGCCGCGTTTGCGCAGGCCGATGTTGACGAGGAAGACTGTGAACTCCGGGTTGAGCACTACGCGGTATTCTCGTGCCAGCTTGCGCGCAGTCGTGTGCGCGGTTTCTGACACCAACTGGGCTTCGCGTGGATCGACGTCCGGTCCCAGACCTGCCAAAGCTTTCCCCAGAGCCTTAATGGAATATTCGTCTCTCGCCAGAAGAATGTTGGTCGAGAGAAGGAATGCGGTGATGAGAAAAAGGGTGCGAGCCATTGGTTGCTTCCTGAGTTGTCAGCGATGCGCAGCGAGAATGTCGGCGAAGCGCCAGATTTCGTGAAACGTGTTGTAAAGAGGGGTGGGCGCAACGCGGATGACGTCCGGCTCGCGAAAATCGCATTTCACGCCGGCGGCCTGGAGTTCGCTGAACAACTGTTTCGGATGAGCGTGCGCCTGGATGGATAACTGACAACCGCGCGCCTCGGGATCGCGCGGTGTGATGATCGTAAATTTTTTTGAGCCGATGCCCGTCAGCAGGAATTCGAGATAGCTGGTCTGGCGAACCGATTTCGCCCGCAGCGGTCTCATTCCTCCGGCTTCATCGAAGAGGGCCAGTGAAGCGCGCAACGGCGCCATTGCAAAAATGGGCGGATTGCTAATCTGCCAGCCGTCAGCGGAGGGAACCGGAATGAATTCAGGTTCCAGATGCAGGCGGAAGCGCGTGTTCGGATCGTTGCCAAACCAGCCGGCCAGCCGCGGCAGTTTTGTGTTCGTGGCATGCCGCTCGTGAATGAAGGCGCCGGCGACAGCGCCCGGGCCGGCGTTGAGATATTTGTACGAGCACCAGACAGCGAAATCGACGTTCCAGTCGTGAAGGGCCAGCGGCACATTACCGATCGCGTGGGCAAGATCGAAGCCTGCAATGATTCCGTGGCTCTGCGCGGCGGCGGCGATCTTTTGAATGTCGAACAGTTGTCCGGTGAAAAAGTTCACCCCGGCCAGCATGACTAACGCGAGTTGATCGGCGTGTTGCTCGATCAAATCGAGGATGTCTTCCGTCCGGATCACAAACTCTCCCTGGCGTGGACGCGCGAGCACGAGCGCATCTTTGGGTTCAAACCCATGATGAATGATCTGCGTCTTGACGGCGTAGGTGTCGGAAGGAAATGCAGGATCTTCCATCAAAATTTTAAAGCGCGACTTTGCAGGCCGGTAAAACGTGGCCATCATCAGGTGAAGGTTCACCGTAAGGCTGTTCATGCAGACCACTTCGAGCGGCTTCGCGCCGGCCAGCCGCGCAATCGGCTCACGCAGTGTTTCGTGATAGGAATACCACGGCGTCCCGGCGGCGTGATGTGCATCGACGCCCCGCTGGGCCCAATTGTCCAGTTCTTCCTCCAGAATTTGCCTGGCCGCCTTGGGCATCAAGCCTAACGAGTTCCCCGCAAAATAAATCAGCGGTTTGCCGTGCGGACCCCGGGGCAGGTGAAATCTATCTCGCAACCCGCCCAGTGGATCTTCGCGATCCAGTTGCAGCGCAAAATTTTCGCTATTGGAAAAGGTCATCGGTTCAAGGTCACACCGGCGGGCCTGGCGGGCCTTCCTCGTTGCTCATTCAAAAGAGAAAACATCGCCGTGGCAACTTCCCATGCAATGGGCACGTGAAACAAGTGGTTCCTGCGCGGCGCCCCTCAAGACGGGCGCCTTGAGTTCGTCGGTCGTAGTTCGCTCACGGTGACTGTTACGGTCGGCATGCGAGCGGCTCCTTAAGGCGAATGTTCCGCTTGATTGTCTCGGCGCGGCTGCATCAATTCGATCGTTGCGCCATCCGGATCGCGAACATAGACAACCCGCTTCCCGGCGTTGGGGCCTGAAACAAGCGTTTGCGGTTGGCCGGCCGCTTCCCACCCCTGCGCCGCGATTCGCTCCAGGATTGCTTCCAGATCATCAACCAGCAGCGCCACATGCGCGTGTCCGAGATCACACGGTCGAAGGTTGCCGTGTCGCTTCCGAGCCGGCGGGGCGTGATACTCCAGCAATTCGATCTTGTGACCACCCGGCGCTTTCAGTACCGCCAGCTTGATCTCGGCGCCTGGGACGCCGGTGATTTCACTGGCCAATTCGCCGGTTTGATGCGCCGTATGCGAAAGCTCAAAACCGAGCACATCACGCCAGAAGGCCAGCGACCGTTCGAGATTTGAAACGGTGAAGCCGGTGTGATCGGCGGCAATCACACAAAATGGCTTATCGCTCATGCGCCACTACTGTAGCGGCAGGCGCGTCGCGTGCAGGATGTTTTGGTTTGCAGCCGGCACGGCTGCCTTTACGGAAAAGCCAATCCGAAGCGGCGAAGTCCCTCCTCCATTTCGGAATCCGTTTCATCCGCGTAATTCGCGGTTAAAATATCATCCTGCCGCTGCAATCACTTTGAGCTCAATCGCAATCGGCGTCGGCAACGCGCCGACTTCAATGGTAGTGCGAGTCGGGTTGGGCTTTCCGGGACCGGCAAAATATTCAGCGTAAAGGCGATTGTAGATCGGAAAATCCTTTTTCATATTCGTGAGAAAGACAGTGACGTCGATAATGTCCTGCCATGTCGCGCCGGCGTCCTCGAGCACGAGCCGCACATTCTCGAACACTGCGCGGCACTGCGTTTCGATGTCGTAACTGACAACGTTCCCGGCGGGATCGAGCATCACGCCGGGAATTTCTTTGGCGCCACGCACCCGCGGTCCGATTCCCGAAAGAAACAATAGGTCGCCCACGCGCTTCGCGTGCGGAAACGCGCCCACCGGTTCGGGCGCGCGTTCGCTCTCAATCGTTTCGCTCATCGATTCATTTGTAATCACGGATTGCATAGGATGAAAGGGGATTGTTTAAGATCGCGCAGATTTGCGTCGATCTCTCAATCGCTGATCGCGCCTTCGGCTTTATCGTCTCCGCTTCGCGAATACGCGGCGGCGCGTTCGTGACTAAAGCCTCCAGTAGATGGTGCGCAGCGTACGGGACTTCGCCGACTGTGTGATTTTTTCGTTGGCTTTCGATGGTTTCGTGTATCCGCTCAGCTTTCGAACGAATTACGAATCTCGTCATTCGTCGCCGGCGGTGAAAAGTTATGCGGGGCTGTGATGGCTCGACACATGTTGTAAACCGCGGCGCAGTTTGCCACGCATGCAAGTGCGAAATTTTTGGGGTCGGGACTCAAAATCGGATGGCCGTGTCGAGCTTTCAGGAAATCGTAGTCGTGTGGAATCGACCTCGAATCTTGTTCGGCGATGGCTGCCCGCCGATGTTCGAGCGCTGGATTTTCGTGATCGGGCTCTGTTTCTCCGGACACAGGATTGCTTGTTCCAAACCACGCGCAGTCGATCTTTCGTTCCTGAATGCGAACAAATGCGTGGCAGTTCAGTCCGTATTTCACAATTCCCGAAACAGCGATTACGAGGGCGAGACTATTTCGCGATGCACACGTTTTTTGGTTCAGTAAAGAACCTTAAAGCTTCAACGCCGCCTTCGCGGCCGACGCCGCTTTGTTTCATGCCGCCGAAGGGAACGCGCAGGTCGCGGACCAGCCAGCAGTTTACCCACACCGTGCCGGTCTGGATCTGTTCTGCCACCCGATGGGCACGACCGAGGTTTTGGGTCCAGACGCTGGAAGCCAGGCCGTAGTCGCAATCATTAGCATAACGGATCACTTCTTCCTCCCTCTCGAAAGGCGTGATCGTGACAACGGGGCCGAAAATTTCTTCGCGATTTGTCCGGCACGAGACCGGCAGGCCGGTGATGATCGTTGGTTGGAAAAAATATCCGCCGCGGCAGCGTTCGTTAGGCGGTTCCGGCTCGGAGCCGCCCAGCACGATTTTGCCGCCCTCTCTCTGTGCCAGATCAACGTAAAACTTAATCTTCTCAAGCTGCGCCTTGTTCACGATTGCGCCTTGCTGGGTTTCCTCGTCGAGTGGGTCGCCAGTCTTTAAGTGAGCCGCCTGATCGATAAATCGTTCAACGAAATGGTTGTAAACGGAACGCTCGACAAACAGGCGCGAACCGCACAGGCAAATCTGGCCCTGGTTCGAGAAGGAGGCGCGCATGCTGCCGGCAATGGCGGCGTCGAGCTCGGCATCGGCGAAAACGATATTTGGATTTTTGCCGCCCAGCTCCAGCGAAATCTTCTTGAACAACGGGGCGCATGCCGCGGCGACTTTGCGGCCAGTCGCCGTGCCACCAGTGAACGAGATGGTATTGATCTTCGGATGCGCAGTGATCGCCGCCCCGACTTTGGGTCCCGTCCCATGCACGATGTTGAGTACGCCAGCGGGCAGACCGGCTTCGCGAACGATTTCGCACAGCAGGTGTGCGGTTATCGGCGTCAGTTCGCTCGGCTTTGCGATCGCAGTGTTTCCAACGGCGATGGCCGGCGCGATTTTCCAACTCAACAGATAGAGCGGCAGATTCCATGGCGAGATCAGGCCGGCGATCCCGCGCGGCTGGCGCAGCGTATAGTTCAATGCCACGCCGTCGGTGATGTGCGCTTCGGTTTCGGCGTGCAGGATGGCCGTAGCGAAGAAGCGAAAGTTCGCAATGGCGCGCGGAATATCGAGCGCGCGGGCGAGTGAAATCGGCTTGCCAGTGTCGATGGATTCCGCGCGCGCAAATTTCTCCAGATCACGCTCGATCAGGTCCGCCACGCGCAGCAGGATTTTCGAGCGCTCGGCCGCCGGTTTCGCCGACCATTTGGGAAAAGCTTCCTCTGCCGCCGCGACCGCGCGCTCCACGTCCCGCGCGTCGCCATCTGCGACTTGTGAGTAGGGTTTGCCGGTAGCCGGCTCGATGTTGTCCAGGTATGCGCCACCATCGGGCTCCGCGAATTCGCCACCGATGAAATTTTGAATCCGGAGCGAGCTGGTTTGCACGAGAGACTCTAGGCTGCTGATCGCCAGGAGTCCAATGTTCCAAGCTGCGAGGCAGGCGTCCGCAGCCGGCGCGCGTAAAGCATGCCCCCGCTCGGCGGCCGTGGGCGACCAATCGCCGCTCTCCCAAACGGCAAATATTCCTTAACGAGTCTGGGGCGTTTGTCGCCGCCGAATCGCGGCGTGATTTCGGCCTTTTAAGCCGCCGGCAGAAGAGGTAATCCGCAGCGGAAATGTGGGCGTTTGATTGTTTTGCTCCACGTATTCGCAAAAGGCCCGCAGGCATTCATTTGCGATTTTGGGCAGCGCGACGCCATAGACCCGGTCAATTCCGCCAATCTTTTCCTTTAATTCTCTTGGAATTCGGATGGTGAGGCGGGCATCCCTCTTTACGCCGGCCAGTTTGGCTCTTCGAACCTTCCACATACCAACTACTACGGAAACCGGAGCGCAAAGGTCTCCAGGATTTTTGCTGTGAGCGTCAGGCATTGCCGCTCGCCTTGAAAGTTAGCGATCGGCCCCAAATGGGAAACTTGGACAAAACAAGTCTCTGGACAAAGAGCGACGACATTGTCATCATGTGGCACCAAGAGCGGCTCGTTTGGCGAATTTTAAACCATCGGGAAGGAGGAGCAACATGTTTGGAATTCACACGTTCTGCAGAAGCGCCATCATCGTCCTGACCTGGAACGGTTTTTCCGTTCTCGCGACGGTGTACAACTCGGACGGTTCACCGGGAAATATCCAGTCCATTCACGACACCCTAGCCCACAATGGCGACACTATCACGCTGCCCATTGGAAATTTCCTGTGGACATCGGGCATCACCATTTCGAAAGCCATCACCCTGCAGGGAGCCGGCGTGGGCCAGACGACGGTTAGGGATGCCGTGCAGAATGATAAGCTAATCCAGATCACGCTGGTCGCGGGGCAAGTGACGCGATTGACAGGAATCGAGTTTCATGACGGAGGACGAATCAACGTTGGGGCGGCGCCGCAGGGGATCATCCACGTAGATGGCAATAACACGGACGGCAGCCAGTTCCGATGGGATCACTGCAAATGGGTTGATCTCAATGGTTATCCAGTCTGCGACACCGTGATCGGCGTCATTGATCACAACGAAGTCATCATCGGCCAGAAAGTGCTGGAGTGGCTCTACCCGTATTGCACGCGGTGGAACGGCGCGAACTATGGCGACGGCAGCTGGGCTGCGCCGGTCAATTGGGGTTCAGGCGATTTTCTTTTCCTCGAAGACAACACGCTCAACAATACGAACACGACGTATGAGGCGAGTTTTACGGATTGCTTTGGCGGTGCGCGGATCGTTGCCCGGCATAACACGGTAACGCGCGGTCTGTTTGCGAATCACGGCACGGAATCGCCTGGGCGCAGCCGCAGCAGTCGCGCGATGGACATTTACTCAAACACAATCGACCTGATGAACATCAACCGATTCGTGAGCGGAAACAGAGGTGGCACGATCCTGTTCCATGATAACACCATTTTACATGCCGGCGGCGCGCAAGCACTCTCCACACTGAACTCGTTTCGCATGCTGCAAGCTTTTTCCCCGTGGGGTGGAGGCGATGGCGTCAACGGTTGGGACGAGAACGATCCCGGCAACCCGTTTTACTCCGGCACGGTGTCGAGCGCGAGCGGTTGCAGCGTGACTGTAGCGGGCAACCCGTGGAGCGCGAATCAGTGGGCAGGCTTTACCATAAAGCGGAGCGCGGGTGGATTTGCCTATATCGACAGCAACACGTCGAATACGATCACGTTTCGCCAGAACATTTTTGGTCAGTGCCAAAGCTTCAGTGCGGGCGATCCTTTCACGATCAACAAGGTGGATCAATCGCTGGATCAGGCCGGGGCGGGCGTGAGCACATTGATCAGTGGCGATAACCCGACGCCGCCGCCGGGCTTCACTCAGGGCGCGGACGCCTGCTACGCTTGGAACAACACAAACGACGGCGCGCCCTTTAATTCCTTCGACCCGGACACGGCAAACATCGCAGAAGGTGTGCATTACTTCAATAATACGGCGAAGCCGGGTTACACTTCTTACACATATCCGCATCCGCTTACTGCCGGCGGCCCGCCTCCTTCGCCTACGCCGCCACCGACACCCACGCCTACATCCACGCCTCCTGCGACTCCACCGCCTACCGCAAGCCCGACGCCTTCGGGCCGGCCCCGGCATACACCCCGTCCGCACCCGACTCGCGGTCGCGGTTGAGCCTTATTGGTTTCGATCGATTCGGAAGCGCGGTGAGGGAGGGATTCGAACCCTCGGTGAAACTGAAGCCCCTTTTTGCTCCTTCGTAGAGCCGGTTTTCACTCGTGAAAACATAACTGGACGTTTGTTGTTGCGCTCTACGTTATTGTTACCTAGATTGTTACCAGCGTGGCTTCAATCCGAAAACATCCGAAGTCAAAATTCTGGTTTGCCTGCATCACTCTCCCGGACGGACGGCAAACGCAGCGAAGCACCAAAATGACCGATGCCAAAAAGGCGCTGAAATTCGCTGAGAAAATCGAGGACGCAGCGCGCGGGGCGCGTCTTGTGGAGCAACAAGCGCGCAAGATCATCTCCGAGATTTACCGGCTTAAGAATGATGGACAGAATTTGCCGGGCAGCACGGCGCGCGACTTTTTCAACACATGGCTGGCGAACAAGGAGCGCGAAACAGCCGAATCAACAGCGCGGCATTACCGGGATCATCTGCAAAAATTTATCGTTAGCCTCGGCAAAAAAGCTGACTGCGATCTGAATGACATCACGCGCAAGGATGTAATCGCTTTCCGGGACGCCTTGCATCAGCGATTGAGCGCGACGAGCGCAAACCAGGCTGTGAAGGTCGTTCGCATGGCTCTGAAGGACGCGATGATTGCCGAGTTTGTGGATCGCAACGTCGCAGTAGGCGTTAAGCGGGTGAAACATCGCGGAGAGATCAACATGCGCCGCCCGTTCACTCTGCCGGAACTGAGAAAGATTCTGAGCAAGGCGCGGGGCGACGAGTGGGAGGGGATGATTTTGTTCGGCCTTTACAGCGGTCAGCGGCTTTCGGACATCGCGAAACTGACGTGGCAAAACTTAGACCTGGATTCGGGCGAACTGGTTTTTGTAAGTCGTAAGACTGGGCGCCGGATGCGCATTCCATTGGCAGCGCCTCTGGAGCGCTACATCGGAAAGCTCCCGGCTGGCGACGATCCGAAGCAACCTCTTTTTCCACGGGCGTACGCAACGACTCGCAGCGGAACCTTAAGCAACCAGTTCTACGAAATTTTGGTTGATGCCGGGCTTGTGGAGGCTCGCCACCATCGGGCGAGGGGCAATGGTCGCAGCTCTGGTCGCACCTTCAATCAGCTCGGATTTCACTCGCTAAGGCACACCGCCACGTCTCTGATGAAAAACGCCGGTGTCAGCCCGGCAGTCGTGCAGGACATCATCGGCCACGACAGTCCGGCAGTCAGCGCTCACTACACGCACATAGATGAAGCGGCGAAGCGCAAGGCGCTGAAAAAAATGCCTGACCTGCTGTGATGGACCGCTGCGACGTATTGAGGCTCGCGCGCACGATCAACCGGACGCGCGTAACGCGCGATTACTTGGAGCGTTTGCTCGCGAACGACAAGCATTCGGCTTGGGCGAGCGAAGAACTGCGACGAGGATTGCAAACGACATGCCAGTGGATCGGTGAACAGATGCTTCGGATGCCAGTCAGATTTCTGGGAGAGTTCATTCGGGCAGTTAAAAGACCGAGTCACACGGACAACGAGGTGAATTTCATTAACGCAGTCGCTCGTTGTCATAGCGAAGGAAACAACCTTCCGACCTACGCCGAAGTACATCGAAAAATGATCGAGATGTACGGCCGGAACCGCGTGGTCTCGGTTCACGAACTATGGAGGATTAACAAGAAGCTTCGGCTATCCGTGGGCCGGACACGCGGGCGACCTAAGAAAAAAGCCCGTTGATGCGAAAAAGCGCGAAGCGTTGCAACCCAGGCAACGGGAGAGAGAAAGCTTTCCAAAGTCAAAGGCCATCCCCCGAAAGCGCGCGTACCTAGGGTGGCGAGAGGCGAAAAAAGGGGCCAAGAAATCTGATGAAAAAAGGGCTTGGCAACGTACATTTTTTTTGCCGCTGGCCGCTAAGAATGTCGGACATGACAGCAAGAGTAACGTCAGATTCAAAGAACCCAACCAGTCCCGAATTCATTCGGCTGCCGCTGCCCGGGAAACGGTGTCCCATCACCGGCCTGTCTCGCACAACACACACAACACTGTGCGAACTGTCCATTCCCTCGGCGTCGAACGGATTCAATCCCCCTGTGCGGAGCGTGCTGGTCAAAAGGCGCGGAGCGCTGAGAGGCATTCGCCTCATCAACTACGCTTCGCTGCTCGGATACCTTCACAGCCTCGAGGACGAACAGGCTTTGGCAGCGCGCGGCAACGATCACATCCGGCAAACGATCACGTCATGAACCCAAAAAAAATGCCCGGCCTGGCAGCCGGGCAGAAGGAAGAGCGGCAAAGCATACCGCCTTTTTCCTCGAACGCAACTCTCCCGGCGAGAGACCTTGTAATCGCTGCAAAGGCGCACTTGCCGCTGCCGGCGTTGCTTCATTCGTTAGGCTTGAGCGAACACGCAAAGAAAAGCGCCAAGTGCCCGTTCCATGAAGATCGCCACAATTCATTTTCCATTTGGCGGAGTGAGGCCGGTCAATGGTTTTGGAAGTGTCACG
>Ga0209581_1000967_pt1 | contig 40256 bp, 43 predicted proteins | sample Coa_R2_FD_187160 | JGI IMG/M metagenome (GOLD analysis project Ga0209581, IMG submission 187160) | Surface soil microbial communities from Centralia Pennsylvania, which are recovering from an underground coalmine fire - Coalmine... | ecosystem: Environmental > Terrestrial > Soil > Unclassified ...
TCCAACAGTTACATCATATGTACCAGCTGCTAATGTAGCTGACAGTGGTGTGAATCCAGTCTTGACTGTTGTACCTGATTGAGATACGACAGTCCAGTAGCCTGTCAGTGGGTTGCCTGAGGAATCTTGGGAGTTTATCAGAAGGTTGGCAGTCGATGTGGGGCCAGAGACAGCTAATGTTATAGCGGCAGAATGTTGAACCGAGCCACTTGTTCCTGTAACAGTTATAGTGTACGTCCCTGAAGCTGCGCCTGACGATACTGCAAGTGTAAGGTTAGACTGAGGCGGCATGCACTGTGCTGACGAGCTTGGATTGTTGCATGCATATACTGAAGCTGGATTGAATGTTGCAGTTACTCCTGCCGGTAGAGACGGTGCGCTCAACGTTATGCTGCCCGCAAAGCCGGTGGTTGTTGATATAGATATTCCGGCTTTGCCTGAGCTACCAGGTTGTACTGTGATCGAGCTTGGAGAAGCAGAGATTGCAAAGTCCGGGCTTGCAGCTGGCGTGGTAGAGTAGACTGCTGTTAGGGTAATGCCCGTGCTTCCCACAGTTGCTGCATGGTCCCTTGTAGTAGTACCATCAGACCAGTGGTTGAAGTAATAGCCGCCATAGTCGCTGACTGAGACAGTATAGGTCTGGCCGCTGCTTGCAGTGAATGTCGTTGGAGTAAAGCCTGTGTCTACAATAGCACCACCTTGAGATTCGGTGGCATAGTAGCCGTACAGGGTATTGTTGTTCGAGTCAACACTTTTCACTGTAATGCTGGGCTGGCTTGGCGGAGGATCGCTGGGCGAGCCTGCGGTTGCGTAAACTGCCATCAGGTCAGTATCGCCAGTCAAATTCAGAACCCTGTTCCTTATCGTGCTTCCTGTGTCTTGCCAGTGGTCAAATGTATACTGACCATAGTCTGACACGGAAACGACATACTGGCTTCCTGTAGTATCGTAAAATCTCGCCGGCGAGAATCCACTTGAAATAACTGCGCCGTTTTGCGACAGGGTGGCATAAAATCCTGCAAGTGGGCTTCCATTGAACTGGGTATCAACTCCTATGTGAGCAACCTTTACTGCCTTGCCAGCGTCCACTTCCCCGTAACCGTACAGTGTATCCCTTCCGGCAACACCAAGGTCGTCAGCTGAAGCGTCCATAACAGCCCGGATCTCGTCATTTGTCCAGATACCATCGCCATTTGTGGTCGGGTACCAGAGCTTTTCGTTACTGCTTTTGATAAGGGCCACAACTCCTGCAACATGAGGCGCTGCCGCAGATGTGCCGTTTTCGCTGCTATATGAGCCCATGCTTACAGGCACGGTCGAGACTACGTTAACACCGGGAGCCACCAGCTCAAGCTTGGAGCCGGTGGAGGAAAAGCTTGCACGGACGTTATTGGAGTCAGTGGCGCCTACTGCTATTACCTGGGGATATGCCGCCGGGTAGTCAATCTGGTTCGTCCCTTCGTTGCCAGCTGCCGCTACCATTACGATACCTGCATTGTATGCAGCAGTGACCTCGTCTGCCAGAGCTTGGGTGGAGGATGGAAGCCCAAAGCTCATCGAGACAACATCTATCTTGTTGTCTATGCACCACTGAAGGGCTGCAACTATATCGCTGACATAGCCAATGCCGTTGCTATCCAGAACCTTAAGGGCGTAGATCTTGGCATCCGGGGCCACACCGATTATCCCCTTGCCGTCCTGGTTTGCAGCGATAATGCCGCTTACAAATGTGCCGTGCCCGTTGTCGTCAAAGGGGTCAGAAGTCATGTTTACAAAATTGTATCCGCCTGCATAGTTGGAGGCCAGATCTGGATGGTTATAGTCGATGCCTGTATCAAGGACTGCGACCTTGACACCATCCCCTTTTATGCCTGCTGCGTCTGCAGGATATGCGTTAATGTGAGCAACGCTCCATGCACCGTCGTTAAAATATTCGCTTCCTGCTGGAGGCATGTCTTCGGCGTGGACCTGCAGGTCTTCTTGAATGTCTCTTATACCACTAAACTCTTGCTTGAGAACCTGCAATGATGGGAGCATTGAGGAATCTATATCGACAGAGATGCCCTGCATAAAGGGCCTGAAATCCTTGTAGACTTTGCCTCCTATAGAAGAGATTATCTGTTGCTGAACCTGCCAGTTACCAGTATCAAAAAGGATAAAGATCCTCTTTTTGTCAGCGCTCTTAGCTACGGCATTTACAAGAAAAGTTGACGATATAATCAGCCCTGACAGTAATAGGGCCAGCAATAGCCTTGGAAGCATGGGGCATATTATAAGCAGTAATTAATGAAGCAAAACTAACAAAGAGCAATAAGAATAGTCTAGAACCGCACTCAGTCTCTTGCCAGTTGCTGACAGACCTTGCTTATAAGATATATTTAAGTAATACCTGTGTCTAACTAATTATTACCATGGTAGAACTTAAGACTAAGGTAGGACCGAAGGGCCAGATAATAATTCCCAAGGTTCTGCGGGATAGATATGGAATACATGAGGGCGATTTTATCACTTTGGAGCTTACAGACGATGGTATATTAGCGAGGGGAAGGCCTTCTATTGTCGAGCTATCAGCATTTTTGAAGGAGCATGCTAGAAAGCTGTATGAAAAGAATACAAAGAGCCCAAAATTAGGTGAGCTTGGATCTGCATATCTTGAAATGGAATTCGAGGAATGACAAAGAAGGCGTTTCTTGATGCTAGCTTTATGATTTATCTTGATACACTGCAAGCTAAGGGAGACGGGCCTGAAGAAAGCAGAGATAGTATAGATAATCTGTATACTAGAATTTTGAAGGAGTATAGCCTATTTTCTAACGTGCTCACACTTGATGAAACTATTTACATCGCCAAGGCAAAATACCAAGTTGCATACACAGATTCGATAGCTTTTCTAAAGCGCGCTATTCTGCCATTTGTCTTGCTTGTTCCTATTGGTCTAGAAGTATTTAGTGCATCCGAAAAATACATGCAGAAATATGGAATAAAGCCTGCGGATTCTTTGCACCTAGCCAGCATGGAACTTGAGGGCATAAATGTAATAGTATCAGAAGATTCAGGATTTGATCGTCTGGCAAAAGAGGAAGGCATCAGTAGAATATGGATCTGAACACCGGCCGATTTTCATTCTTTGTAATATTGCATTGCTAGCAGAGCGGAATAGGCAAGCTAGAGATAGAATATGCCAATACCATTTGGAAAACCAGCGTTCCAGAAAGTATTTTTGACTTAAACCCAATTCTCTTTACTTCAGTAAAATGAGGATCGTCAGTTACGCATGGAAGTTGAAGTCTCTTGGCAGTAGCCATTATCAAGGCATCAGCCATTGGAATCTTCAGCCTATGACTAATTTCATCTCCTCCTCCTGCTATCTCTGAATCGACTTCAATAATGTTAAATTCTTTTTCGATTGTATTTACTCGCAGCTTTGCAAGAGTTTTACCCTCTGTAGGAAGCGTCAGTTTAAACACTTCATAGATAGTAATTGATGAAACATAGCATGCCTGGATCTACCAAAGATCTTTTAGGCGACTTCTGGCATCCTGAGTTGGCGGATTGAATGGAGTCCAAACGGAGCGAGTATCAGAGCGTTTCAATACTAGCCTTCTTCTCTCATCTTGTCAATCAGTTCAAAAGCCTCAGCCCTGGTAAGTTTGCTGGTTCCAATCAAGTCAAAGAGAGACGGAACTTTTGTAAATATGATCTTTTCGCCCTTGGTGTCAACCCTTAGTCTCGAGCCTTCATGAATCCCAAGTTTCCGCCTGATCTCTATTGGTATGGTAGTCTGACCTCGACTTGTAACCACCACTTCCTTTGCCATAACATGGCGTCTAATTTCTGAAGTTAAAAGATTCCGTTCACATCATGCTTTTTTTGGATTCCTATTCCGCGCTCTGTTAAGCTGGCTCCTGATTTCGCCTATTTTCCTTCGTAATATCACTAGCAATCAGCTGAAGTTAACAGTGTCAGACCAATTAGCATGATAATAGGGCTTTTTTTTGCTAATTGCTAATCCATTGCATCAAAAAATCTATTAATCGATAGCCTCTGCTACAACCAGACTTTGTGGGCCGGTAAGAGGTTTATGATCTACAAACTTCCAGCCCGTATCTTGCAGCCATTCCCGTACGTCCTCTACACTGTAGACATCACCTTCACCACTCATGACAAGAAATTCACCAGCATACATCGCTGCCATCACGGGGTTGGTATGTGTAGGGTCAGTCCAAAAATCAACCAACAATAATCTTGTGCCTGGTTCTACTGACCTGCGAATATTACTGAGAAGCTCTTTTACATGCTCTGGCGACAGTATATGAATTACATTTGCAAGAATATGAAGGTCATAACCAGAAGGGATAGGTGATTTCATAAAATCGCCTTCAATAACTCTGACCTTTTCTCCCAGTTTCTCTTTTCCTAAACGTATCTTTGCAACTTGAGCGGTATCAGATAGCTCAAAAAGAGCGCATTCTTCAAGGTTGTTGTATTGCCGCAGCAATGGCAGCAAAAAAGAGCCAGTACCGCCACCAATATCCAACACCCGTTTATGTTTCCTAAAATCATAAGAGTCTGCAAGATGATTGGCAGCGCCAGCTGTAAAGGCCTCAACTCCCTCTGAGAATATTTTCTGCTGTTCCTTGTCGAGATGCCCAAAATGCGATGGTTGTCTTGAACGTATTGCTTTCTCTAGGTTGGCCCAGTTCAGATAAGCAATATTGTTCATAAGCCGAAGAGCAGGACGAAGGTCTCTTGGTGATGTACCACTTAGAAAAGCAGCTACCTCTGGGCCGTTTCTGTAGAGAGAATTATTTTGCTTCTCCAACAAGCCAAGTGCTACCATTGCATCAGCGATAATTCTTGTGCTAATTTTGGAAATACCCATTCTTTCTGAAAGTTGTTGAATATTACTTGGTCCCTGTGCCAATTTCTCAAAGAGGCCCAATTCACTTGCGACTAAAAGGTGCTTAGCTGCCATAAAGCCTGTTGCAATCTGCAGAATCTTGTCCGGAGTAGGCGTTTGGCCGTCTCGAGGAGAAGAAAATGACAACCCAAGATTGAGTGGCTCGGATTGTATTTAAATTTTTGAAGATGATTCAAAAATACAATGGTATCCTTACAGAAGTAAAGGGCATTGGTAACTTGGGGACATTACATCAAAATCTCTTCGGAAACTAGTGCTTGTGTCAGCCAAGTTGCCAGAATCCCTATTCCAAGAAATTTATAATGGATGATTTGCCGTCTTGAGTTTATTACTCAATAGGCCGCAGATTGTAAAAGTGCTAATAATCATAGAGTCCATAGTATAGCGAAAACAATGCCAATAGACTCAAACTTTCCGGCAAACCACCATGTGATAGGCAAGCACAAAAATGCCGATGGCGAGCACTACCACTTTGTTTGGGGCCCGGGCAAAGTTGCTGATGCTGCAGAAAACCCTGAGGTCAAGGCAGCGTATGCCGCAAGAAACGAAGAGCTTGTCCCGCTCGGGGTTCATGGGACAATGATTGCAGTTGACTGGGATTCCTGCATTGCTGATGGCTCTTGCATTAGCGCCTGCCCAGTTCAGGTGTTCCAGTGGTACAGGACAGAAAATGATGTTCCTGCTGCAGATATGGCCAATGCAACAAGCTATGGCAATGGTAGCGATGCTAAAGAGGGAAGGCTGGATTATACTGACAAGTCTGACCCGATAAGGGAGCATAACTGCATCTGGTGCATGGCATGCGTCACCGTTTGTCCTACACAGGCAGTAAAGGTAGAACAGTCAAACCTGCAGTACCATGAACAGGCTTCGCAGACTTTTCAAGAGCCGGCAGCTGCATAACTTACCATACTTCCAACTCCAGCCCCGGCACGCGCTCAAAATGTTTTTTGTTTCTTGTCAGCAGAGCTTGTCTGTTTGAAAGAGCAATGCTGGCAATCAAGAGGTCAAGGTCTCCAATCGTGTTTGATTTTAGATCTGCTGCCAGCTGTCCCCACAATCTGGCGGAGTCATGATCGGATGTTAATGGGACAAATGCTTTTAGAAATTCTCTTGCCTTTGCAACTTTTGATTCTCTATCGTAAAGTAGCTTGCCTCCGACTTTATTGCAGCTTTACTTCACTGTCCTGAAGCCAACGCACAGGGCATTTGAAGTGATTTTTACGTCAGAGTTCCCCAAGTTTACAAGTTCTACCTGCCAGCCTTGGTATTTTGCAGACCCGCTCTGCACTAATGTTGGCGTATTTGCTGCAATTACTATATTGGGCGGGCTTACATTGACAGGGCCAAAAGCCATGGAATAGCCACCAGATATCAGCGCGTCATCTTTTTGGCAGAATGCAACCGCTGTCCCATTGGTACCCGGTGGTACTTCCACCATCTGAGGGACGGCATAACTTACTGAAACCCTGTGGACAGAGGTTTGAGCCGTGCTATTGCTATTGTTACTGCTAGCTGCAAGAGCCACAGGAGATTGAATAAGAACATAGTAGACGCCAAAGGCGGCCATAGTTGCGGCCAGGGTAATGATTGCAACGGCAGAATATTTGTATGCCACTAGAAAACTAGTCTTCTTTAAGAAGATAAGAAGTACTTCTTAAGCTAAGGTAAAATACGATAGTAACAAATATCGCACCTGTTGCTGGCTGCGTTAACGACCAGTATCATGATTGTCAGTTCAAGCTGATTGTATAGAATGGATGATGTTGGTCTGTGATAATAAGAAAAGGGGATATGCCAATAGTTGACGACAATCGAGCATATGGCTAATGCAGGTGGCCTAGCTGCAGATATAGTTAGGGCTGGCCAATCCTAAAAGTGACTCAACCTGCAAGAATTGCTTTTGATACGAACTGACCAAACCTATTAGATGTGGAGAACTATGTTGACAATTAAAGGTGTGAAAAGTCAGAATGAGGTGTGTTGAATAGTAAATGTTACATTTTCATTTAACGAATGATTATTCTGTAAGTGAAAATACGACTATATGATTGCAGCGAGTATTGCTATACCAAGAATAGTGCATCACCTAGCATATAGCGGATGGCAAGTTAAGACAAACGTAAAACTGAGAGGAAGAATCTCAGACCTTGTCGCAATAAAAGATGGCAAGATATGCACAGTAGAAGTCAAAGCTTCTGGAGATATACAGAGTAGCATAGAACAGGCATTGCATCTAAAAAAGGCTGCCAACTTTTCATATTTGGCTATACCAGATGAAAGGGTAGATGAGAGGCTAATTGATACTTGCAAGAACTTGGGGATTGGATTGATGACTTTTGATGATGTTGTAAAAGAGTTAGTAAAGCCAGCACAAAGCGAGCCACTTCCTTCAATCAAATGGAATCTTCTCGGACTAAAGCCTGATAGGAAAAGAGTTTTGTCGCCAGGAGCAAAAAGCCTTGGAACTTTTATTCCGAACAAAAGGGGTAATACTGATCATGCGGCTGTTCTTTCTGAATCCTGATGCAGAATTTCATATTAATGAAATTGCACGTAGAACCGACCTTTCTCCTTCCTATGTTGTTTCAGAACTTGGCATCTTACAGAGGATAGGTTTGGTTATTCGTAGAGAGCAGGGCAATCTGGCACTTTATAGAGCCAACACCAAAAATATCATACACGAGGATCTAAAACGTATATTCATGAAATATGTTTTGGTTGATAATATAATTGCAAAGGACCTTCCTGCTTCTGAAATAAAGTACGCTTTGATATACGGATCATTTGCAAAGGGAACTGAAAGAGAAAGCAGTGATATTGATCTGCTTGTAATTGGCCAAATCAGTGATGATCATCTCTTGAATGGCATAATGAAGGCACAGAAAGAGATAAGCCGTGAAATTAACTACATTCTATGGACCGAAGATGAGTTTCGAGATAAAAGCAAAGAGAGAATAGCCCTCTTAAGGGAGATATCGGAAACGCCGGTGATAATGATAATTGGAGAAGAGAGTGAATTTAAGCGATCTATTGAAAACGGGACAGATTGAAAAATACAAACCTGATCCTGAGCAGATCAGGAACGAAATAGAACTTGCAAGGCAGAACCTGGCAGCGGCCAAAAAGATGAATTATTTGTGCCGGCTGCTGCAAAGTTACTGGGTTTTGAAATGGGCAAGGCTTCTGAATCCTAACATCGTTGTTTCTTTCTCCTTAAATGAGTGTGGCAAGCCCGGAAAGACTGACTAGATACGGCTGGCTACGATTAGCCGAGTTTAAATTCTATGTCAACTGCGCCATATTACCAAGGCTCTTTTGTACTTGTGATACTTTTCAATTCTGGATATAGTTCAACTGCGCCTCTTGCTATCATTTGACCATCAGAAGTCAGATAGTATCTTCCACCAGCAGTTTCCGCTACGTGTTCTGCTTCTATAAGCTCCCTTAGTTTTGTATCTCCTGGAATGCTTACAGCCTTATTGATATCTATTGCATTGACCATCAAGAGATAAACCAGTATCTCTTCTTCTCTGGAAGCTGTTGGATAGTAGGATGTCTTGATGATCAACTTTTGGATGTTGTCTGGATAGAACGCAAGACCGCTTCTGTCCCTTATCCTTATAATTGTCATATTGTCAGATGTCGAAGACACCTCTACTGCCTTCTCCAGAAATGTTCTTTGAGTTTTCTGGATAAACTCTATTACCTTTTTAACTGTTCTAAAGTTCAATTTGCTTTCCCGAGATAATTTATTGAGCGTATAAGGTTCTCCACTTTCAAGTACACTAAATATGCGCTGCACTGCAGTTGCAAAGTCTGTTCTTGCTCTGCCCTGAACCACTTTTTTGACCACAATATAGTTATGCTGCGTATTTATATAATAGTTGTTGTATTATTGTGCAGAGAGCCTTATAAATGCCCGAGCTGAAACCTTACGAAATTGCCCTTCTGCTCCAGATGTACAACGAAGGCATTATTGGCAAAAGAGGCTACACTAGCATTCATAAGGTCAGGAGCAAAACAAGATGGCAACAGATAGCGTCTGCATACAATATTAAAGATAGCTTTGACAATGTTGCCAGATACCTTGTCAAGCGCAAACTACTTTCTGATGATGGAAAGAGTCTGGCAGTATTGTACCTCGATAAATTGGGCGTAGATTTTGTATTAGCTTATCTTAAGCAAAACCCAAGCGCCTTCAAAGATTTGGAAGATAAAATAAGAGAGAGAAGGTAACAATCAGGTAATTGAAAATTTGATGACAGTAACGCTATTTTTTGAGAATCAAGCTTGCGTCAACTGGTATCTGGCTGGCTTGAGGACTTTTATTTGACCTCTCTAACTCCTACACACAACGCATTAGATGTAAGTTTGATCGGCGAGCCGCCTTGATTGACCATTTCAACCTTCCACCCTTGCTGCTTGGAATTGCCCTCCTGAACAAGGACCGGTGTATCTGAGACCAATGTAATAATTGGCTGGCTGATCTTGACGGGGGCAAAGCTTGACGCATAGCCACCAGAAAGAACGGCATCTCCTGCTTGACAGAAAGCTACTGCTGTCCCATTGGTCGTTGGCTGGATGGTTGTTGAATTTGATGCCATGTATGTGGTGGTAATGCGGTGAAGACCGGAAGTTTGGTTTCCTGCATTGCTAGCAGAGGTCTGTGCCAATGCGATCGTGTGGTTAAAACTAGAGACGCTAAAAGCTGCGACTGAGGCAAATATTATAGAGGAAATTATTGCAACTGTAGAATATTTGGATGGCATCAATTATAGATTTTGTACTTCGCAATTAAGAAATTCGGCCGAAATTATTATAAAAAATGGCTATAAGAAAAGCTGAACTGGCAGTCATTTTGGCTTGCAGTGTAAAGTTCGCCACGCATGAGAAGCAATTGCTCTCCTGTTGACTGGTACTGTTATTGCTGATTTACTGCAACAAACAATCTAACAGTAATTTCTTTAGCTACGGTCAAAGTACAGAAGATAGCTATTATCCATTCGATTATGAGAATTCGGCGTAATATTCCTCGTGCCGCAATAAAAAGGTAGGATGGTTTTGGAAAAATATGCGGAAACATCAAGGAAGCAAAATCGTCCAAAAAATCGTATTGCCGACCATAGCAGTAGCCTTTATTGCCATAGCATTGACCGTTGCACCGCTGACAAAAAATGCATTTGCACAGCAAGTTACAGTGACAGTCACAGCAGTAGACACTAACGGAAATGTCTTGGATCCGGGGTACTATGTCCAGCTAGTCAATTCAACGTCGGGTGAAAAAATTGCCGATGGCTTTACGCCAAAGACTTTTAACGTAACTAGCTCCGGCGAAGCTGTAAACGTACAGAGTTACACCCTGGTATTTGACCACTGGAAGGAAGATGGCGGGACAAACGCATTCCACTTGGTATGCGCAACACAGTCAACCACGCTTACTGCAGTAATGAGAGACCCAAGCCAGCAGGCATCGCCTACCAAGGAAAATGGTCCTGCATGTCCTGATCAGCAACAGGGAAGCAACCCAGGCCCACAACTTCAGACAAGATCCAACGTCGAGCTAAACAGAATCGTAGCAAAAATGATGGCAATGAAAAATGCAGAAGTTGTGAATGTGGCAAGCGGATCAAAACCTGAGCCACTCTCAGCCAATAACATCCCAAGCGCAACTGGCTCACTATACGAGCTGGTAAATGACGATCCAATTGGAGTTGCAAACGTAATGACAGCCGTCCAAGTGGGTGGCATCGACTGGAACAGCCTCTCTGAAGGACAAAAGCTCTACATGTATGAGGTGCTGCAGTACGGCCAGCCGGCATCGACCAATACAGCATCCATATCTGACATCCCAAGCACAAACCTCTCCGGAGTTCCACTGGGCGCAACTGGCTCCAAGATAACCTACAAGTCATTCTATGACATTGTAAGTGCAGATCCGGTAGGCGCAGCAACTGCAATTGACGAAATTCAATCAGGTGGCATCGACTGGAACAGCCTCTCAGACGCACAAAAGTCATACCTCGTCCTGACTTACGAGTATGGACTCCCGGCTAACCAGCCAACTGTCAAAGCATCATGAGCAAATGAGAAACACAACCAAGTTTCTCCTTCTAATTTTTTTATATTTTTAAGGATTCTAGTAAAAATATTGAACAGCGCCAATGAAGGTCTAATATTTCGCATGTATTACGAGATTTCTATAATTTTATCTAGTTTAATTAGAACATTATACTTGACAGTGGACATTTCGTTCATAAGTCTTATATATCAAACCTAGGTAACGGGGGCTAACTATACGGTGTAAAATAGATGAATAATGACTCTAGTCCATTACCTAAAGGTAATAGACTGAAAACTTCGGGGGCAGTTGCCTTTGCAGTACTACTTATTTTTGGAACAGTAGTAGGTGCAATGACATTTGCCCAAAAAAATGCATTCGCCGCAGTCAATATAGCAACTAGCTCTACCCAAATATTCGGAGCAGATATGGTTAGAGTTCTGGTAACTGACACATCGATTAACACAGCAGGCCAGACAATCTCTGTTGAAGTTGATGCAAAGCGTGGTTCCTCAACACTTGGTACAATTACACCAACTATTAACCAAATAGGAACTACAGGAACTTTTGAATTTTACATAACAACATCAGATTGTCCGGTTACTCCAGCAAACCCGACCAATCCAGGTCCTTCTGGTACTGGCACTGCCGCTGCAGTAGTCAGAGCAAACCCACATGCCGCAGCTACTAACTGTGGAGTAACAACTACTAAACCACTGCAAACAAGCACTGTCATGCAAGATGGTGACTCATTTGTCATCACATATGGTGGACAAACAGTTACTGTCTCATACAGCCACTCAATAGCCACACTTAGCACTGACAGAACAACAGCAGGTACAAACAACCACATCCTTGTCCAATTAATGGACCAAGATGCAAACACTGATCCAACAGCCATTGATTCATTCCCAGCAAGTGCAACATTCCTATCTACAACTGGTGGAACTCTCAATATTGGAACTGCTTTGTTCAGAGAGACAGGCCAGAACACTGGACAATTCCAGCTTGTAGTAAACGTAACAAGCGCAGCTCCAATAGCCTCTTCTGCAACTCAACCAGGAGCCGCATCACTGAGCGCAACATTGCCAACAGCAGTCTCATTCAAGAGCACTGATCAGGACCTCTACAATACAACTATGATAGGACATGGAGTAAAGGCTGTAACAACAAACACTGACACCACAGGTACATTTGTCTCAACAGGAAGCACATCATCCTCATCAGCCACAGTAACACTACAGAATGTAGATGCCTCACTGGCATTGAACGCTCCAGTTTCAATACCAAACGGCTTCAAACTACAGGTTACTGACCCAGACCAGAATCTTGATACCCAGACAAGAGATGTCCTTCCACCAGGAAGCGTTGCAATATCAGCAACATTTGCTAATGGCGCAGCAGTTCCAGGCGCTGGAGGAAGCGTATCAGACACATTAAACCAGAATATAACCACAACCGCTGCTGGCTCACCAAACGGTAACCTGACATTAGCACAGACAGTCGTATTTACAGCAGACCCTGGAGCAGGAGTTACAGTTTCTGCGACAGCAAGCTCTAATGCAACACAAGTTACCACAGGTACAGTTAATGCAGTAATAACTCAATCAGGAGCAAGCAGAACAGTAACAGTAACAATCCCAATCAGCTCAACCGCCGCACATGGAGCAAAAATCTCTGCTTCTGTTATTGTCTCTACCCCACAAGCAGCTACAATTAGCAGCGTAAATGCTGTAAATCCTTCGTCAGTAACTGGAACAACAATCACACTTGTTGGTGCACCATCTCTGACAGGCCTTAGCTCAACAAACGTAGGTAACACCGGCGCAGCAACAACCGGCATTCCATTCAGGGAAACAGGCCTTAGCACAGGAATATTCCTGCCAGACAATTCAAGAAACACAATACCAATTAACGTAGTCCCAGTAGGACAGGATGCAGTAACACCAACATCAATCAACCTATCACCAGTAACAATCGCACAGGGCCCAACAATTACAGTTACATACACTGATCCATTCGGCACAAACAATGTTGTAAGCAAAGTCTTTAGCCTCTCACCATCAATCACAACTGCAGTAGGAAGCATAACAGCACCATCAACAGTGACTGTCTCAAGCAAGTTCAACCTCACAATAACTGACTCTGACCTCAGCCTTGACCCAACAACAACAAGCTCGTATGTTGTAACGTTCAGCGGCGGTCAGAACACAAGCCCATCAGTTACAAACACAAGCCCAGGTCCAGCTAGCATGCAGCTAGGAAACGGACTCAACACACTGACCTTCAAGATAAGAGGATCAGCAGCTACAGTACCAGTAGGCACAACCCTGACAATGACATTCATTGAAACATCACCAGGAAGCGGTGTCTTTGTAGCTAACAACATTGACATGAACATACTCAACACAATTGCAGCAGCAAACGGCGGCGCACTTGCCGACGGTGACCAGATTGCATTCAAGCTATACGACAACGACCAGAACCCATCATCATCCAGCACAGCAACAATCACAGTAAGCAAGCCTTCTACAGCAATTACAGTAGATAGAGCTACAATACCAATCCCAACACCAGGTGGAGAAACATCACAGGTAGCACCAGTCCCAAGCTTTGGACCAGTCAAGTTCACAATAACAATTACAGATGCAACAGTGAATACCAATCCAAACAGCGTTGACACACTCAACTTCCCAGGCATAACCGGCTCAGCGCTAGCAACAGGAACAAGCGGTGTTACTCTGACACTCTCAAATGGTCAGATAGTATCTAACCCAAGCACATTGATTACCGGATTGGGCGCAGTCGGTTACACTGAAACAGGCCTCAACACCGGAGTCTTTAGCAACACCTACAGCCTAGCACCAAACGCCACAGCAACCCTATCACAACTAGCAACACTCAACAATGCAAGACTGAACTTCCAGTATGCATCAGGAGCTACAACAGTAACACAATCAGTACTGCTCAAGTCATATGACGGCGTAGTATCACTGAGCGAAAGCACAATCAAGAACGGCGACACATTGAAGATAACTGTCACAGACCAAGACCTTAACAGAGACCCAAGCTCTGCAAGCCAGGCAACTGTTACTCTGAGAATGGTAGGACAGCCAGCTGATCTTCCATCAACTGTGACCTTTACAGATGTAACAGAGACAGCACCAGGCAGCGGAGTATTCACAAAGACTGTAGTAGTCGGCAAAGACTTTAGAATCACCGACCCATCAGGCCAGTCTGCAACAACTGTCGAGACTCACTACACTGACGAGCTAGCCAGCGACGGCAGCCAGCTTCAGGACAGAGAGATCGACATGAACGTGGGATTCGGTCAGGGCACACTATCAATAACTCCAACCCAAGTTGGTCCAGGAGCCAAGTTGATAATTGCAGTAAATGACCCCAACCTCAACAGCAACCCGACAGGCCAACTGACAGTTCCAACCGCAGGCTCTGGAGTACAATACCTCAGAATCACATCCAACAGAACAGGCGCCAACGTCATGAGCAATGGAATCCAAGGACTTGAAACAACAGCAGGCTCTGGAATATTCCTGACAACACTGCAACTCCACCCGATCCCGGTAACAGGAGTCGGAACATCATGTCCAACATCAGGAGTAGGAGCAGGCTGCTTTGACACAACACAGACAGGCTACAACCTGACCGGATACGTCCTTCCAGGAGATATCCTGTCCATAAGCTACACACAGCAGCACAATGCACAGGGTGTCAAGCAAGTAATCTCACAGAACGTCCAAGTCAGAAGCTGGGATCCAGTGTTCAATGCAAGCTCCTCGACAATCGCACCAGGTGACACAGTAACACTCTCTATCACAGACCCAGACCGCATCACAGACCCAACAACCATTGATACAGTAGCACTAAGGGCTACATCAGACAGCGACCCAGTAGGCACATCAATCACAGCAATTGAGACAGCACCAGGCAGCGGAGTATTCACAGCATCAATCCCAACCACAACAACAGTATCATCAGGCGCAGTTAGCGTAAAGACAGGCGACACACTATCAGTCAAATACACAGACCCATACCCGGCTGACTACTCAAGTAGAGTGAACACGGTGTCCAACCCACAGAAGGACTTCTACTTCACAATACCAGTAGGAACAAGCGGTACAGGCGGCTTGGGCACAGGTGCAACAACACCACAGACACCACAAGCACAGACATTGACTGGACAGCCACTATCATCAATCCATGTAGGCGACCAGCCGAACTTTGTGACACGCGTCCAGAACAATGGTAACACACAGCTGCAATTCACAGCAATCATCACCATCACAGACTCCAATGGAATCACACTGGCAAACATCATTGCAAGCGGATCTGTAGCACCTAACAGCCTATCAGGCGCAGTTGGTGGCTCATACACATTCGACACACCAGGCACATACACAGTCAAGACATTCATCGTAAGCGACCTCAGCAACCCAGTAGTACTGTCGATGCCAACACAAGCCGATTTCACTGTGAGTTAGTAAGATACTAACTCCTACCCTTTCCTTTCTCTTTTCTTTTTGGAAATATGATATGATATGACGAATGTAGCGATTATTGATTATAGGAACGAGCCAAGTTTGATATGGCCAGGCAATATTCCTTGTCTATCGTAACTCGTGCGGTGTATCTTTGTGCTATAATCGTGGTTTTTTCCATTCTGTATTCTGTGCAGGCTGATGACATGCCTTCAGGCGAGATAATCAGGCCGGCATTTGCAGCAAAATTCATAGTAGAAACAGAGAGGCAGACTTTTGCTCCCGGGGACCCGATGACTTTGTTTGGCAAGGGGTTTCCAAACGATGTGCTTGTGGTAAAGCTGCACGACCCGACTGACAGGGTAATCAAGATAGACCTCATACAAACAGATAATCACGGCTTTTTCTCAAAGCAGATATTTGTCTGGCCCAGGCCATCAACAAGCTATGTTTTTGGCCTGTACAATCTGGAGATAAGCTCAAGCGTCGGGTCGCCCGACACCCAGACTGTGCCAGTAGTATTTGCTCAATCTTCAATAACGCAGGGAAACCAGACATCCGCCGGCCTATCCCAGCCTGCCCATATTCTGGCAGTCAAGCTCAACTCTCCAGGCCAGGTATCGACAAACAGCACCTTTAGAATATTTGTTCAAGTTACCTTTGACGGGGCGCTCATAGATGCAGACTCTTCTTCCCTGCTTGGATCCTCGCACATACACTTTGGAAACCAGACCATACTATTGGCAGGCAAGTTCAACAAGCTCCATGAAGGGTTGTATTATGCAGATGTATCTTTGCACCAGGATGGCACCTATATCATACATGCAATTGCATTCTACCAGGGGTTCCTTGCGCACGATACTGAAGTAGTTACTGCAAGCAGCAGTAGCATAGGGACAGTGCAGGAATCAGTAAATCTGCTAAATGCCAGGCTAAATGACACCAACAACCGGCTCGACCAGCTTCAGGGCAGGCTGAACCAGACAAGCATTGCGCTCAACGATACGCGCAGCTCTGTAACCGCCTCAGTTGCCGATGCCAGACAATCAATAGGCAGGGACATTCAATCCGCAAATGACACTGTAAATTCAATGAAGGAGGCTTCGGGCCAGCTAAACTCGATCATCCTTCCCATCCTGGTACTCATATCCATTATAGTGGCGCTTCAGATATCCCTTTTTGCAAGGATCAAGGCATCTTATAGATAAGATAGGACAGGTAAACAAACAATTGCAGGCGCTATCGATATGAGATGAGATGAGATAGATATGAACAACAATGTCACTAGAAATCTATCCATGTCACATGCAGATAATCATATGTAGATTGTATCTATTTTTGCTTCTAGAGCCTCAGACTGGATCAGAAAGTAAAAAAATGTATAATGTGATAAAGCCGTGTCATTAATAATTAATAATTTCCTAGTAAGACTTACGTATAATTTCTAAAGAACTCATTAAGTATCATTAGGCTTCCTTTTCTAACGATATGAACAACAGGAAAACTGCTCTGGCAAGTGGACTTGCCATTGCAGTAGTTATAACTGCATTTGCAGCACTTGGCTTTAGCCCGATTGCAACAATGAATAGTGCAATCGCACAGACAAGCACAGCAGCCACACTCACGCTGAGCCCAACATCAGGCGCAGCTGGCAGTACAGTAACAGCAACAGGAACAGGATTTACTCCAAGCGCGGCTATTACTCTTCGCATGGGTTCAACTGTTCTGGCAACTACTCCTGCATCAATTGTAGCTGATTCTGCTGGAGGATTTACAGCAACCTTCACAGTACCAGCAACATCAACAGGACCACAGACAGTAATGGCATCAGATACTTCACATACAGCTCTGGCCACATTTACTGCAGGCACAACAACTAGTACTACTACCACAACTACGACCGCTGCTACCAATACTACAGCAGCCACACTCACGCTGAGCCCAACATCAGGCGCAGCTGGCAGTACAGTAACAGCAACAGGAACAGGATTCTTGGCAAACAGCATTGTGACTCTTCGCATGGGTTCAACTGTTCTGGCAACTACTCCTGCATCAATTGTATCCAGTGCAACAGGTGGCTTTACAGCAACCTTCACAGTACCATCAAATGCCACCGGCGCAATAACAGTAACAGCCTCTGACAATGTACATACCGCCATAGCCACATTCACCACAACAGCTGCTACCACTACTACAACTTCAGCTGTATCCACTGGCACAACAGTTGTCCAGCAGGGAACAATAGCCAGTCACTCTGGCAGCTCTAATGCTACTATCCTAGGACCAACAGCCGGAACTGTATATACAGGAATAATATCCTACACAGCAAGCAAGCCAGTTGAGCTTTACATACTGCATGCATATCCAATTGCCTCGACACAGGCCCTTAACAGCAGCTTTGGGTCACTCTTCACTGTAAGGGGACCTGACGGCAACATGTATGCTGTAACTGTAATCAGCAGCTCGATGTCATCAAACAGCCAGTCTGGTTCACTTGTGTTTAGCGGCAATGGTTTGATGTTGCATTCAACTGGTGGAACTCCCTTCCTGGCAGCATACTCGCTGAAGGCAACAGCCGACACACCTAACACAATAAATGACTTTAACAGTGCAATATTGGCAACCACAACCAGCAGCATCACAACAACTAGCAGTACAACAAGCACTGCCACTACTAATACAACAAGCTCTGCATCAATATCTGCCTCTGCAGGGTCAGTCAGTGGCACCATCACGGTGACAGGACAGGGCTTTGCACCCAATACTCAGGTAACAACCACAATAAACAATGATAACTCTACGGCAACCTCAACAGAGACAACTACATCAGGAACATTTACCAGTAGCCTTGTAATGCCAACATCAACTGCTGGAACGGCACTTCAACTCAAGACAACCGACGCAAGCAGCGGACAATCAGCGACAACAACATTTACCGTGCCATAGGCAGCTAGTTCCCTTCCCTCCTTCTTTCTTTTATTTTTCTTGCAGCTGCAGCTTTTTGCAATGATTAAGCATACTACAGATAGTCCTGAATAGACCAGCATATAAGAAACCTTATACAAAGTAGCCTGGCAGATTGGAAAGCCTACTTCAGCTAATCCAGTTTTGAGCTACTGTAAAGCTTGTTTTTTGTCTTGTTTACCATACTCCTCGTAAGGCTAAAGTATAACTTAATCATACATTAGTATAACTGGAAGTTAACATGCTTGAAGAAGAAATGACCGTTGGGCCCAAGGGCCAGGTAGTAATTCCAAAGGCTATGCGCAAAGCCTTGAAAATTCATCCCGGGTCTAAGGTTGTATTCAAGCTTGAGGACAACCGTGCTATCGTCGAAAAACAGGGAATGGATTCAGTGGCTATCTTTGAGCGAATTGCGTGCAGTGGAAAGAACGTAAAGAATATTTCGCCTCATGAATATGAAAACGAATTAGCAAATAGATCAAGAGCAGAATAATAAAGCAATTGATCTATATCGATGCGAATGTATCCGCACCAGCAAACCTGAATACAGAAAGCATCGGGGAAGATGCTCGGGCATTTCTCAGGGCAGTTCAAGAAGGCAAGCTGGAGGCGTCTTCTTCTGCTCTATCGTTTGATGAAGTAGTATGGTCTGTCAAGAAGAATAGAACATCAGACGAGTCTATCAGGCCGGAGAGGCATTTCTGAACATGCCCGGTCTCAAGCTTGTGGAAGTAGATAGAGAGATTCTAGCCACTGCACTATCTCTTATGCGAAAATATAATCTCGATCCAAGGGACTCGATACATGCCACCTCTGCCTTTAAGGAAGGTGCAGAGGTAATTGTTTCTTTGGACAAACATTTAGACAATAAAGGAAGTCAAGCGCAAGGATATTTCCGGGCTTTTCAAGTAAGGCAATCAGCAAAGTGCCCCTTCATTATCCTTTAACCTTATCACGGCGAGAAATCCGCAAAGCCTGAATTCTCTTAGAGAATTTACTTATACATAATGTTCTCTAAATCATTAATTAGTTTCCGGCCAGAGGTGATTCATGCCTGAAGAACAAGAAAGAGAATACGAGGAAGGTGCAGCAGGCACTGAAATCGAGAGGAACGAAGACTCGACGAGAGATTATAGAGAGAAAGAACCGATGTCGCCTGCAAAGATAAAAGAGCATGAACCAACAGCAGTAAAAAGAGACGCTGGCGATCAGAATATTGTTGAAGAAGGTCAGACAGGATCGGATCCTGAAAGGGCAAGGGAAATTGCCAGAACCAAGGGCATGGCCAAAGGTACAGCCGGAGCAGCCCCTACAGGAGATCAGTACGAGCAGGGTGCAGCTGGAACCAACAAGTAACAGCAACCATTTTTCGTTCCTACCATCCTTTTTTAATTCCGTTGTCTATTTTGCTAGTTTCGCTGCCATAGAGTATGGTTAAATAATATCTGGTCACTATCAGTAATGCGGTTTGCTGATATGAAAACAATATCTCTTGTTGTTATGGCCATGATTGTATCCGCCGGAATTGTAGCAGCTTTTTTCTCCTGGCAGGCAAGTTCTGCCCATTTAGCTCCTAGTTCTGCAGCAAGTCAGCAGGCCGTGCCATCATCAGCTGTCATTACTCCTGTATCAGAAAAATCTGTAGCATTGGATGCATCATCTTCCAATCAATCGGCTGTGGCTGCACAAAGCTCACTTGACCTGATTCCGGGCAACCTCACCCAACTATTTACCAAAGTTGAAAATTCAGTTGTACAGATTACATCTACCATAACAACAACAGACCAGAATATCATTATCAATGGCAATCCGATTCAGGGCCAGCAGACAGTGTTGGGCTCCGGCTTCATATACGATACTCAGGGACATATAATTACAAACTACCATGTAGTGCAGGGAGCTACCAATTCTACAGTTGATGTTACATTCACTGACGGCAATGTCTATACAGCAAGCATTGTAGGGCAGGACCCTTATTCTGACCTGGCTGTTTTGCAGCTAAACAATGTAAATAATAGCAATAACAATAACAATAACAACTCTTCTACACCCTTTACAGAAACCCTCACCCCCCTTCCCCTTCTATCAAATACCTCTACCATTGAAGTAGGCCAAGAGATAGTAGCAATAGGCAACCCATTTGGGCTGTCTGGTTCAATGACCCATGGCATTATCAGCCAAAAAGACAGAGTACTGCCAGACCAGAATTCTGGTTATGCCATTCCAGGTGTAATACAGGTGGATGCTCCCATAAATCCAGGCAACTCTGGAGGGCCGCTGCTAGACTTGGAAGGCCGAGTCATTGGAGTCACTTCTGCTATCTACTCGCAGACAGGCACCTTTTCCGGTGTTGGGTTTGCCATTCCCTCAAGTACGCTGGTAAAAGAGATTCCTGTTCTGGCAGCAGGCAAGCAGTACCAGCATCCATGGCTTGGCATTGTAGGCACAGATATAACAGCTGACATTGCAGCTCAGCTGGGGTTGAAGCAGCCAAGAGGTGTTATCATAGTGTCGCTGACACCAGACAGCCCTGCAGCTTCAGCTGGCTTTTCGTCTGGCAGCAAGCCCATAGCAACAACTCAGCAACAAGGTGTACAGATAAACTCAGATGCTGATATAATTGTAGGAATAGACCAAAAGCAGGTAAGAAAGACAGATGATATCATTAACTATATTGACAGCAAGTCGGTTGGTGATACTGTTATTGTGAAGGTGATGAGAGCTGGTGCAGAGAAGGATATAGCTGTCAAGCTTGGTGCTAGGCCGAGTCCACAAGGCTGACGAAAGCCTCCTCTGATCCACTACACCTTTTTGGGATTCAACTAGCTAGCAATTAGGAGAGCAATAGCAAATAAGCTCAAGAATGAGTTAGCCGACTTTTTCTAATCTACAATTCCTGAGTTCGATCATCCTATCTAGTCGCTGGATGGTATCAAGCATGAAAGGCGCGTATGTAAAACGACCCGCGCCCATAAGGTAACTTTGATACCTCACATCGTTAAGCAATCGTTTAACAATAGTTGTACTAATAATAGTTATGAGAATTACAGAGAAACAACAAGCTGTAGCGTCACATATTGCTCTATACCTCCAGTACAATTTCCTGATAGGAAATGTTTCTCCTGCTAGGCATATTCCAATATGAGGTGGACCATAGAATTGGCTAGAAATATCGAAAAGTCATTTATGGCTGCAGTGTTTGGATCTGCAATATCATTCGTGCTCGGATTTGTTTTGCGCCTACCAATGCAGAATGTCATTATCTCGGCAGGCCTGACGGGAATTCTGGTCTTTTCAGGCTTTATCATGAGAGCTGCAGGGTCGAAAGGAAATACTGAAGAGAAGCAAAAGGAGCAAAGCAATAATAGATCCAATTAAGATTGCTACCGTGCGGAAAATGAATTCATCCGAAGCTAGAAGTTATTCTACCTCATCGATTTCTTTTTGAGTTGACCATTAGGCAGACAGATTTTGAAGCCGATTCAATTCATTCATTGGGACATTCAAAGTACTTTTGCAGCTGTTGGATCTGCAAAATAGCTAGACAATTATGTGAGCTGTTTTAACATAATACCATGGCAAATGTCGGATACGTAATGCTTGCTTTGCTCCCGCTTGCTCTGACAGGAACCATTTTGAACGAATCTGTCTCTTTTACCTCTGCTTATGCACAGACAACATCCTCAAATGGCGTCGAGACTTGGACAGATAAAGAAAATGGAGTTGCAATTCTGCTCCAGATCAATCCCCTCAATCCAGTGGTTGACCAGCCTACCCAGCTCAAGTTCAGCGTTCAGGATCTTCAGACAGGCAAACCAATAGGGGACGTTACTGCACACATCACAGTAACAGATCCTCAGTCAAGGATATTTACGTTCAAAAATATTACCTCACCTGACGGAAACTTTGCAGTACAATATATTTTCCCTGACTGTGAAACTTGGCAGGTTATAGCAACTGTTCACAGTGGCAGTTCCAGCTCAAAGGAATTTGCAGATGTGGCATCATTTCCTGTATTCGTTCCATCTCAGCCGGCATGCAGTACTTTTTCCATAACATCATCAAATACTACTAGTAGTGGAACTGATATACTGAATGCTATACCGTTTGCTGCAATAGCAGGTGGTGCCGCCGTGGCAATATTCTTTATTGTCCGCAAACGCAAAAGAACAGAAAGAAATGCAGGCTTTGCTGGACCATGAACCTGTCGTCTGTTGTACAAAAAAATTAATTCTTTTATACCCCAGACGACCAGGATACATTTGATAAAATAATGGCTCTAATAGCGAATGATTACTTTTCGATTAGAGCTGACATTAGAAGCAAAACCGAATCTATTCTGGCCAGTACTTTTTCCATATTATACTGACACACGGGTACTGGACAAAAAAGCTATCCCGTCAGACAAGATACTGCAGACAAAATTCGTGCCTATTACCAATTCTTTGGTGAATAACTTTTTCTAGTTTATTCATTCATCCGGCCATTTTTCACGCATGAATTTAGTGTCGATGAATAGGATTTGTGAATAATATTCATATTGACGAATGACTGACGTACGAAAGTGCAAGAAACTACAAGAATTGGATTATGTCATATAATATCATACGACAGCTGCCTTGTGAATTTCTGGCATCATGAGACTGTATCCAATGAATGTTAAAATACTGGGGCGACAACGGAGCGTTCCATGACAGGAGAAAAATGTCAAACCTGCAAAGGAACCGGTTGCGTTCAGGTGGATTCTAATTTTGTATTGTGCAAGGCTTGCAAGGGCAACGGTATAATTGCCCCAAAGGCAATTAGCGACTACTTCAGCAGCTGAGATGGAACTTGGAGACCATCGGCAAAGACAAATGCAATTCTTGTCAAGGGTGATAGGTTTGATGGAGCCTACCCGAACTCCTCTAACATTTCTGCCAGCACAACTGCATTATTGTGCTCCTTGTCCTTTGCTGAGTAAAGCAAAGAAATCGACCCCTTCTCTTTTTCCAATCTCTTTATCTGACTTAACAGCTGCACCTTGTCGCCTTGCATGATTTCCTGTCTGTATTTTAACTTGAAACCGTCCCATTTGGCAGGATCATGCCCGAACCACTTTCTCAGCTTGCTGCTTGGCGCGACTTCTTTCATCCACAGATCGACCTTCACTCTATCTTTTGAAATTCCTCTTGGCCATAGCCTATCTACCAGTATAGTGAATGTCTGATCCTGATTCCCAATGTCATAGATGCGCACAGGCCTTATCATCAAGGTAAAGTTTGTATCACGAAAAATTTGAAGGTTGTGAATGGACTGCCCGACATAATGCTTCAGACAGTCAATGATTTGTTTTATGAATTGTTGATGCTCCGGCACTCTAGCCGTTATAATCGAAGCAAAGAGATTGCCGGAGCTGTGATGAAGGCCAACATCCTATGGTAAATCTTGATTATAAAGAGATAGCAATAATTTGCAAACATCTGTGGTCTTATTCCCAGCTTATTGTTGTATAATTCAGGAGCCCGATCGTCTCTGCAACTCAGGCAAGGTTTATTATTAGCGCCATGTATTTCTCACAAAGCGAACCCAAGTATGTCTGCAGGGAATTCAGACATAAGGCAGCAGGTCAACGCCAATAGAGATGCGCTGAAAAAGCTTCAGCTTCTTGTTCCGGGCCTAAGTGGCTATAGAAAGCGCGAGGATATTCGTATTGCTGATGAACTTTTGCGAAATCAGGTTGCAGACAAACTTGACCAAGCAAAGGCAAGCCTTGAAGCGATAAGGAAGCAGATGGCCGCCGCCAATGATTTTACTAACCTGACAAGCATAGGCTCCCTGATATCTCAGTTGCAGCAGGTATCCGGCGAGATCCACCACGCCCAGCAAGGTTATTCTGGTTTTGCGGCACCGATAAGCATTGATGAAACGAAGCTAAACGCCCTCTACAATTATGACTATGATTTTGTAAGCTCTTCGATGTCACTTCTGGAATCAACCACAAATCTGGTCTACGATCCTTCTTCGCCGGCCTCGATCCAGCCGGCGATCACAGGAATCAGCAAAAATGTGGCAAACCTGAAGCAAAAATGGGCTGCAAGAATGCAGACAATTGAAAACATACTGGCAAAGTAAAAAAAGTAAGACAGAAGAAAGGAAGGAAAAATGATTGTTCCACAGAAATAAAGGAAATAATCCTGCCGACATACCGGAAAAGGGCGGCAGTACTTTTGGCTCAACTACCATAAACTGGGAGGATCAGTTCAAGCAAAACAATGTCATGTGGAAGGTGCCAAGGCTGATCAGGCTCAACGATAACATCGTTGTGAGGGAAGATGAGATCGCAGTCTTTTACCGTGATGGAAAGGTGTTGACATACTTTGACCAGCCAAACAGGTATGCCCTTACTGATATCAACGCGCCTGTGGTCGGCAATTTGCTGAAACATTTCATTGGCGTCCAGCAGCAGGCTGAGGTCTTTTACCTGCAAAAGAGGTACATGGACGGCAAGTTTGGTAGTGCTCAGCCATATCAATTCACCGACCCGCTTTTTGGCATCGTGAACCTGCGAGTATTTGGCGAGTACAGGTGGAAGGTTTCTTCGCCCGAGAATTTCATTAATCAATTTGTTGGCACGTTTAACGTTGAAACCTCAGAGCAGGTCGAGACAAGGCTCAGAGAGCAGATGGTCATACTCGTATACAATGCATTAGGCAGGATGAAGCAACAGGGCCTCAAAGTAACTGATCTGGCATCGAACCTTACGAATCTCGAGCAGATGGTACTTGCCACGGCCCCTGACAACTTTGGGCAGTACGGAGTTGAGATAAACAAGGTCTCGGGCCTGACAATCAGCCTGCCGGATGCAGTGCAAAAAGCTATTGACACTCGCTCGGAAATGTCGGCCCTTGGGGTAAATTACATGCAGTACCAGGCAGGGCAGGCAATGACAGAGGCTGCAAGCAATCCATCTGGTGGTGCAGGTTCTGTAGCCGGCCTTGGAGTCGGGTTTGGCGCAGGAACAGGCATAGGATATGCCATGGGCGGCCAGATGTCTCAGGGCATGGGCCTGCAATCCAAATCCTGCCTGAAATGTGGCTCGCTGATACCAGTAAACAACAACTTTTGCCCAAACTGCGGCGCAGACCAAAGACAGCCGCCTTCTGGCTCTCAACCCCAGCAACCACAACAACAGCAGGCCAAATTCTGCTCAAATTGCGGATCGGCGCTTGGCGCAAACGTAAAGTTCTGCCCAAACTGTGGCAAGCAGGTACAGAGCTGATGATGAATGGTTAGCAATAAAGCAAGGAGAGACAGATGAATGGAGTTTTGCAGCAAGTGTGGTACCCAGCTTCCGGATGAAGCAGTCTTCTGCTACAAGTGTGGAGCAAGAGTCATTTCTGAATCGCAGGAGCAGCAAGCTGCAGCTTCCGGGTCTCAACCAACTTTCGCAATACCTGCCTCCCCAACGCAGCTCAAATGTTCAAGTTGTGGCGCCCCAATCTCTCCTAAATTCGGTGAGATGGTCATCACATGTGAATACTGTGGCACGAGCATCACATTAGGAAATGAAGGGTGGAAAAGCATACAGAAACACACTATGCTTCCACTGAGGGTCAGCTCAAAAGACGATATTCTCACTCGCATTCACAATGTAATGGACAAAGGAATTCTAAGACACCATTTGCAGGAAAGCTCTGTCCTCGAGGAAATAAACCTCAGTTTTGTCCCCTACTGGATAATACCTGTCTCGGCTAGAACTTCTGTGGTAGCTGTCGACGAGGCATCTCAGGTTGGCACGATAGCAACTACCATGGCACTTGTGAGCTTGATGGGCGGAATCGGAAACCAAGGAGGAAGAGGCGGATTTGGAATGGGTGGCGGAATGGGGATGGCAAGCGGGATGATGCTTGGAAGCATGATGGGAGGGGGCATGGGTATGGGTGGCATGGCTTCCCGAAGGAATTTTCAGCTTGATTCAAACTATGACTATCCGGTAGTTGCACTTGCGGCATTTACTGAATATCAGCCAATCGACTACAACTTTGCACTCGCAGACAGAATGTTGTTTGATATTGGAAAAATAGACAAGAGCATAAAGGTGCTCAATGGCGATATCAGCGAAGATGCGGCCAAGTACAGGGCCAAAGCGCTTGTAGATCAGCTTCAATCCATAAAGGCGCACCAGCAATACCACATGATACAGCAGATAAGCTCACAGGAAGATGTCTCGGATGGAGAGCTGCTTCATGTCCCAGTCTGGTTTGTCAGGTACAACCACAAGGGCAAAAAAATAGTCTTTGTAATAGATGCAAACACGGGCAACCCGATTAACAGTATCGGTCTTTGAGTTTGGTTTGTGCAAAGCAGTTTTTCTCTAAAGCCTATCAATGATGGGCTTTAGGTGGTCCGGCAGTTGAGGAAGCTCTGTATGGCTGATATTATTCTGCAGAGTATCGGTTCCTATCCTTCGTACTTTCTGGGTTGCTATCAGAGTATCAATCCCGCGCTCTATTTCTTTTTGCGACAGCGTTCCTTTGAGCTTATCTTTTAGCATGTTTTCTGAATCATATTTATTAATTGCATACTGGATCAGGACCAGCCTATCGTCCATAGAGAGGTTTACCATAGGAAATGGCAGGTGAACGACAGCTAATAAAGCTAAGTCATCATGATTTGTGTAGATAAATCGCACATGGATTCACATATAATGACTATGCTTCTCTCTTGGCCTTCGAAACGGCTGCAAGGCTCATCTCTGACTGTTTTTTTAAGCTAATTGCAGCCTTTCCCAACAGGTTTTATGAAATTCCGTAGCCAATTCAACCAGTAATTTCTTCTACGTTTTTGTGTCAAATTTCTTTTTTATCTTTTGCTTCAATGCAGTTTGGCTGATAAATAGTTTGGCTTCATCTGGCGATAATCTCGGTAGCTTTGAGGGAAAATATCCCAAGTCGCTGTTCAATAAAGTGCTAACCGTAAATGGAGAAACTGTTGGTCATATCATGAAGGAGACTGATGACACTATCGTGGTATTCAGTGACCAAGACAGCAGTGTCAGGTTTGACATTCCAAAGTCAAAGATTCAGGTCGCTGGCAGTTCTGTGACTCTGAACAATCAACAGGACCTATCAACCTTCAAGGTAACTAGAGACGCTCCCCTTCCACAAGACAGAAGCATAAGACCTTCAACTGAAGAGATCCTTCAAGTGGCAAGAGAAGCCCCGGAAGATGAGCCGAGTGCATCAAAGAATCAGCCAAAGAATAGAGCTGAGGCAATTCTTGAGGAGGGAAGCAGCCTTTCGATTGAACCTAGACCTCAGACGACAATTGTGCCTGCCTACAATGAGCTTGCGCCTCAACAGCAAGAAGGCAAGGTTACAAAGGCCGTGAAAAAGGCTGCACAGGAGGTCAAGGAACTTGTTACTGCAACAGCTAAAATTTCCACAAAGAAGGCAAGGGAGAAGAAGTCTGCAGCTGAACGCAGGATGGCAGAGATGGATGCTGAGAAGATATCAAGGATGGGCGACCTAGCCACGACATTTACAGCTTCGTTTGAAGATGTCTTGGCACAGATCACTGCAAAGCCCTATCAGGACCAAGTTCAGATTTATGATGGGTTCCTTACGTTGATAGACAAGCAACGACAGCTTGTGCAGGCAAGAAAGAATTTTGCTGCAAAGTTGCAGGGTCAGCAGCCCAAGCAGCCTACAGAACTGAAGGGAAAGAATGCAAGGGAGAGAATATCACGGGCCAAAAAGGTAAGAACGGCGGAAGCAGCCTGATTGAGTGGTTGGTCAGCATACTAATTTAGAATACCATAAGAAAGCTCGCGACTGTTTTTTTCTTATACTGCATCACAAAGCTCGTGACACTAGAGCATAGGAAATCGCCAGTAAAATGGAGAGAATCGAGCTTCTTTGGCAAACGTTACAAAAGAAGCATCATTCTACTGATTCTTGCTACAGCCGCAATGGCTGGAATTACTTCTCTGACAGCATATCTGTTTGACATCATGTTTCACTTCAGAGTCTGATCCACAACTAGGACCGATAAATCTCAGCCAAAGGTTATAACAGATAAGTACCTGGAATAAGCAGTTGCAACTGGACAACAGTACTAACGAACAAAATGCAGAAGAGGTAAAAGTAATCCCAGTAATTGAACAGAAAGGTTCATTTAATAAAATTCTGAAAAGACAGGATATCACAATAGAAAAAAGATGGGTAACGGAAAACAAGACAATAACAATCCCTATAAAATACGAGCAGCTTTTCATAAATGGTCGTCCTGCAAAACCCACAGACGGAATAATGGATTCACTCAGAGATGGAGTTGGCGGCAACACTATAAGAAAGGTCAAAGTCAATGACAAGAATAGAGTGGCAGACGAAACTGTTCCGTTGATGGAAGGGCGGTCGGATACTGAGACCATTCCACTCTATGGTGAAGAGATAATTATTACCAAACGGCTTGTCAAACTTGAAGATGCGATAATTAGAAAGAGGCAGGTAACCGAAAATAAGAAAATTGTAATACCCACCACTAAAGACAGGGTTGAAGTAAAGTATCCGAGTGGTAGAAAAGAAAGAATAGTAGAAGCAGGCTAGTTTTCATTTTGGTCAGCCGTTGAGATATAATTCAGTTGCCAGATGAAAGGTATTCTATAGTCACTAAATATCATTTTCTGCAGGTTGGGCTATGAGCCTAAGCGACATCACCGGAATGCTATCCGGCAGAACAGGAATACAACAATCAGTAAGCTCGTCGATAATGTCTACTATCATGAACTATATGATGTAAAAAATGATGAATAGAGGAATTGGCAGCTTTATGAATTCCGGTGGCAGCAATATAGGTGGCATGACATCTGCAATATCTGAACTGCAAAATGGAATAAACAACAATAATCAGCATGAGCTTTTGCAGATGGTTCAGCAAAATACTGGAATACAGATCCAAGTCAAGCCCAGTTGTATACACAACATACTTTAGGATTGCTAAATGAACACGCAAACAATAACCCCGAAGGACTGAGTGCGATACTTGGTAACTTTATGGGTGGAAATAACCAAGGTCAGCAGTTCGGCGCACAGCAACAACAGCAAGGCGATCTTGGCGGACTAGCAAACGAGCTTGGATTCTGACCATCCTTTTTATTTTTTGTTACATTCTATAGCTTCAAATTTTGCTACGTTCACAACACAAGAAAAACAAATGATGACTGTAGACTAGTTGCCGATAGTTGTTAGCAAAAATAACGCTGAATACAGACGTATGATTATGATTCTAACAGAAAAAGCTATGACTTTGTCAGCCCATACTTAAATGATTTGAATTGCTACAGTCGCTATGTCATCCACAACATCAAGTATACCATGGTCTGATGTCATCAAAAAAGAGGCCAGAGGCCTAGACGGCTACGACCTTGGAGAAGTACAGGACGTGGGACAGAACTATGTCCTGACACAAAAGGGAATTGCAAGCAAAAAGAAATTCTTTATTCCAAAGTATCTAGTGAATGGATACGACGGAGACAAGCTCTGGTTTAACGTATCAGAAACCCAAGCAGAAAACGAGTTTATGCGCGACAGCCCACCAATGACTACAGAATACACAAGATACAGAACAACAGAGACGCCCGTCGACATTGAAACTAGGATACCTGTAATAGAAGAGAGGCTAAATGTTGCAAAAAGAGTATCAACGCAGGAGGCTACCATTACAAAAGAACCGCTAACGGAGACCAAGACAATGGATGTTCCTGTGACTCATGAAGAGCTCAACGTAGAGCGAAGGCCGGCAAGCAGCAGTACCTCGGCAACAGAAGGACCTGTTCAATCAAAGACAGAAATGAAAGTACCGCTGAGCAGCGAACAGGTTGAAGTTACAAAAGAACCCTACGTGAAGGAAGAGGTGGTAGTCAAAAAGACACCAGTAACAGAGACACAGACAGTAAGTGACACAGTGACAAGTGAGAAGGTAAATGTTCAGGGTGGAACTGTACCGTCGAATATGGATACTGACGAGGACTAGCTCTGATAAATAGACAGTCCCATCGATAGGAGACTATAATCAAATGTCATCTACCCCTACAAACTCAAAGGAACTTGGCACATCACCCAATTCACCTGTAGCAAACTGGGACAGAATAATCCACAAAAACGTAAGAAGTGCTGATAACGAACCAGTAGGCCAAGTAATTGCTTTGCCGGACAATCAACCCACAATTGTTATTACGACACAGGGCTCAAGAGGTGAATACCTGATACCTCGATCGGCAGTACAAGGCTTCAATGGCGCTGAAGTATTTTTGAAGTTAAACGCGGCAGAGCTAGGCAAGTATAGGGTCAAAGATGGGGAAACCTACGAAGGCAGACATAGCGAGATATTGTCAGGACAGCAGACACCACCAACAACTGCTGCACCTCCACAAAAACCAAAACCCAAGGAGACCAAAGTTCCAGTCATAGAAGAGAGGCTAAAGGCTTCTAAAATCAGCTCAACAGAGGAGGCTGTAATAACAAAAGAGCCAATAACAGAAACCAAGACAATAGAAGTTCCAGTCACCCATGAAGAGATAGTGATTGAAAGAAGACCTGCTACCTCGCAGAATCAAATATCAAAAGAAGACCCTGCAAAGGGCAAACAGCAGCTCAAAGTATCTCTGAGCAGAGAAGAAATCGAAGTAGTCAAGGAGCCTATTGTAAAGGAAGAAATTGTAGTCAAGAAAAAGCCTGTTACTGAAACAAAGAAAGTAACCGATACAGTGAGGAAGGAAAAAGTCACAGTAACTGATTCTAAGGGAATGCAGCAGAATGTGGCTTGATATAGACGATAACAACCGAAGGCAAGAAAGATAACAAAATGGTACTATTTGACTGTGGAAGTTATCTTTTTTTATTTTAGATAATTTACCATTATTTCAGAATATAATATAAAATAAAATTACCTAGTCAGTCAGAACTAAAGATACACGCTGTCAGCAATGCTTAGTCTTGCAGTATGTATAGAACACCTATTGTTCATTTAACTGATAAACTAGCATGGCTTAGCTAACTGTTTTCCAGCCTTTTCGACCAGTCTATTCTCGAATCAATTACATTTATCTGCTCTTCAAGCAATTTGACATAACCGTTTAGCATTCTTGCCTGTTCTGAATAGGATTTGGTGCGAATTTCTGCCATTGTTTCTTCAAACACCTGTGTAACTCCATTTACCTTGTCACCCAAATAGCTGATGTCACGTGCATCCTTTTCTGCAATAATCGAAGAAGGATCGGTTACTCTTGTGACATAGGGTTTTGTTTTGTGCTTGACGACCTTCTTGGCCTTTTTGGCAGTAGTTGTGATAAGCTCCTTGATTGATTGTCCTGCTTGATTGGCTTTGGCGCTGACCGATTCTTCCTCTTCATTGGTTTCTGAAGATTCAAGGTCTTTTTTGTCATAGTAGACTTCTGTCTTTGATGGTGTAATTATGGCTACCGTCTCATCGGTACTATCAGGCTCAGAATTTATCTCTTCATAGTCTTTTGCGGTGCCAGCCCGTCTAGCAGGTTTCATAATTTAGTTAGCATATCAAGATATATTTAGATTACAGATAGGTAAACCTGATCTAAAAAGTGGCTGCCGTATGCTAATCTAGAGACAGACTAGAAGGAAGATACGGGAAGCAGGTTATCGTTTCAACATTATTCTTGATTTAATCTGTCTACTACTCGGTGGTGTGTTTATTCTCCTGTGTACACATGAAATGTCATGGATTGTATTCCAAGTTTTCCCGGGCCGGTAAATCTATTCAGAAAGATATTGGTGCCTGCAAACAACCCTGTCCTTATTCCAAGCTTGATAGTGTCCATCCTGACTGAAGCCTGCTTGTAGAGGAAGGCGCCAGGCTCTATGTCTATCTGCTCTCCCGGACCAAGTTCCCTCTCCAAAACATTGCCATATCCATGTAGCGCTAGCAGTCCAGGACCTTTGAACGAATCTATGAAAAAGCCAGTACCACCAAAAACTAAATTGGAAATTCCCCTTACCCTAAAGAAGGAGTATTCCACAGTATCCGTGGCAAACAGAAACTGGTGTTCCCTGACATGCAACTCCTCTCCAGCTCCAAGCTCTACAAATACAAGCTGACCGGTGGCATCACGCGAGAACGCAATCCTACCGTTGCCCGATGCTTGAGTCACTACGACAGGAAGACCAGCCAGCATGCGCTTTCCAATCCCCTTGAGTACTCTAGAGGTAATTTCGACGCCAGGATCTTTCCACAATAAAATATGGTGTTCAAAAAATATTGGCCTAGATGAAGATTTCATGGCTATTGTAGCTACAGGAACTAGCTCACCTTCTATGGTCATATCCATTCCTTCAAAGGAAAGGTCATGTTTTGTCTGGATTAGTTTCAAGAATATAGGATACTGTGGGCACCATTTAATAATTATTCTCAAATAATGAACGGATAGGTAATGCTGTCTGTAGGATGACCTTGCTGCTCCGGACTGCAGACGGGCAAATGTAGAACAAGACTGTCAAATTGTTATTAACAATAAACGTTACCAGATGTCATTGAGCAATAAAGACGCGGAAAGAGATGAAATGAACGAAGAGAGGCACGATATCGAAGACCAAGAGCAGTTTATAACTGACGAAGAGGAGCAGGAAGAACTTGACGAAGGCGTAGAGTAGACCTTCAATTTTGTCAAGGCGCAAAATCTTCTTGCCATCTAGATCAGGCGGCCTAAAGACGATACTATAGAGCCGAATGTAAAACTCAGCCTTTGCCATATTGAAGCCAAGTTGCTGGCTCCAAATATGCTTGATTCAATTGCAGTTGCAACAAAGTACCATTTTGGCACTGAACCAAACCCTATTTCAACACAGCCCATCTGCAAGCATGTCCAGCTACGGGATGGTATAGTTGTGCCGGCTGCAACAAAGTACATGATATCTTCGAGGACCATTAGTGCAAACATGACCTGCCAAGCTCTGGCGATTGATCTGAGCGGGTTTGTCCTCAGGCCTGCAAAATTATTCGTGCTGGAAATGACAAACGATGTTGTCAAAAAAATAGGAAGGACAAAGAAGACGTGGTAAGGGTAGATATGTGCAAATAATGGTGCTTGCTCAAGCGGCATAAAGTAGTTGATAAATAAATGGTATTCGAGCAGTGCAAATAAAGCCGCAAATAACAGGCAATACACAAGCTGCTTTATGCCTGCATTGTTCAAACCTTTTCTCAATTGCGAGCATACAAATATCTTGATAAATGGAGTATTGAACTTTGTCCTGTACTGGAGGACAAATCGAACGATTTTTCAGATCGTCTCCTTGAAGCGATACTTGCTCGACTTCGCCCATGTCAATGGAATGGTAGTCAGACAGCAATACGTGTGAGCATGCTAGACAAGATGCCAAAAAATTCTACATGAACACCCCCTCTCCTGCGCACCCTTCTTTCTTAATATACTGGTAACTCAAAGGCTAGTCTCCATGCAAAAGGAAAGAAGTAACAGGACCCGTATCGCAGGGCAAAAAATCGAATTTGTCACTGCTTTGGACTTGATTTCAAACGGTCCACAAGCCTGCAATATAATTCATAAAAAAACAGGTTCCATTGATGGGCATGAACCTGTTGAAAACATTGTCAATCACCGTCAAATACAGGCCGCTATCATGAACCTCTGTTTTCCATTTTCCCTGAAGATCGACCAGATCATGGCAGTTGACGCATGGATAGCCAACAGGTGCAAGGGTTCAATTATTTACGGAAGCGGTACCGGCAAGACAGAGATTGCATTTGAATGTGCCAGAAGAGCAGCCGAGATGAGGTGCTTGTGCGGCGTAGCAGACGAAGGCTTTAACATTGTCTTTCTTGTGCCGCGCAAAGTTCTTGTCGACCAGAATCTCAAAAGGCTGCAAAGTTACGGTATAGCGCCAGAGAATATAGGAAGATACTTTGGAGAGCAAAAGCAGATTCGTGAAATAATCATTGGTACTTACCATAGCGCTCTTCGTAATCTTGACATCATAAGAAGAGCCGACATGGTTATTTTTGATGAGGTCCATCTTGCCAGAGGCGCCTTTACTAGGATATTCGACCTAGTTAACCAATATCCGGACAAGCTACTGCTTGGGTTGACCGCCACAATAGATGAAAATGATCCCAAGAATTCTACAATCATAAATACAGTTCCACCTGTCAGGAAGTATCTTATCAAGGACGCGGTCCAGGACAGGCGGCTTGCAAGGCCTATTATCCGCTCCATCGGGGTAAGGTTGACAGAAAAAGAACAGAGACTCTATGACCAATACTCCACAAAGATACGAAATATCTCAAAGCGGTTCAACAGGTTCAGAGCAGAGGAGATGATGGAATTGATAAAGGTAGGAGGTTTTCCAAGCTGGCAAGCCAAGGCATGGTTTTTGAATGTCAAGAAGAGAAAGCAGCTTCTGGCTTCTTCAGAGAACAAGTTGCTGGCGGCTCTCGATCTCATAATGGCAAAACATCCTGATCAGAAGGTCATGGTATTTAGCGAAACTTTGGAGTCTATCAGGAAATTAAAACAGCTCCTAAAATCTAGAGGAATAGCATCTGCCCTCATTGATAGCAGAACATTTCCATATAGACGCCAGGTAATTCTGTCGGAATGGGGAAGGAGATTTAATGTATTGCTCTCTGTGCATACCCTTGAAGTTGGATTTGATGTACCTGATGCCCAGATAGAGATAATCCTTGCAACAACCTCTAACGCAAATCAAGTAGTGCAGAGGATAGGAAGAGTACTGAGGAAGGTCCACAGAAAGGATTTTGCCCTGATATACCTGATCTATGTATCAGATACAAAAGATGACAGTACATTAACAATAGTAAGAAATGCCGTAGATACTAGCGGAGGATCCGAAAATGCAGGAGTTTGTGATTAATGCCCCTGCAAGATATTAAATTAAATATTCATAATGCATGGATTATAACAAGTACTACCCCAGCGTTACAAAAAAAAGAAATGCACTGTTGGCACGGTTTTAGATCAGATTGCAAGCAGGACGCGGGTAGGTGAATTAAAACAAGATGTCACAAACTAGCATGTATCCTCATGAAATTGGAAGAGATCTTATCCCGGAGCTTGCTACACGGGTGTATAGCTCGCGGCTTGATTCCTTTAGGGAGGCAGTCTCTAACGCCTTCGATGAAGGCAGCAGACAAGTTGCACTGACAATATCAAGTCACAGAATTGTCATCGAAGACTGGGGAAACGGCATTTCAAGTTATGATGAGTTCAGAAGATTTGGGCAAGCATCGAAAAAGTCCAGAGCCGGCGAAGTAATTGGAGAAAAGGGTTTGGGCAAGCTCTCCATGCTTAACCTCGGAAACATAGTGTATTTTGAAACCAACAATCAGAAAGTGGGAATGAGATTTAGTATGACAATGACTGGTTTCAGCAAGCCAGCTTACGGCAAGAATAATGCCTTTGTTGAGCATAGAGGCACAAGAATAACAATTTCTCAGCTTTCAAAGAAAATTCAGATAAGTGAAGTTGTCTTCTATTTGCAGAGAGCGTTTGGATTGCGTATCGCCAATGGTGCCAGTATTTCAGTTAACGGTCAACCTGTAAGACCAATCTCTACGCTTGATCCCAAAGAATCCGTTCTGTTCACACTACCAAGGTGTGACATGCAGGTAACCGGAAATTTAAAGGCTGACAAAAATGGCAGAGGAATAGTCGATATTTATGTTGACCATGTATTTGTGTCTGCAACTGAAGTAGACACAAGGAGAAGTTTTAGCGGATGGGTAAATTGCAATTCCCTAACTCCAGAAACTTCGAGAAACAATATTGTTCAAGACAAGGCATATCGAGACTTTATAAGGCATTTGCGAAAATATGCCTCTAGATTTCCGCTAAAAACTACGGCTATTGACAGAGCAAAGTTGCAACTTGGCAGAGAATTGAATACATTGCTGAAAAGCTACATCAAGGACATGAATATAGACGTGAGTAGAGAACAGGCCAATAGTTTCAAAAACAAATCAGGCGGATACCATTGTCAACATAAAAGAGACAGGATGCAAGGGATTATGGTTCATGCAAATACGAGGTACTCAAAACCATTGCTAGGCCGAACAATCAGCGAAGAAAAAAAGTTTTATGGCTCGACCAGCAGCTCTGTTATCAGATGGGAATACGCAGACCTCGGAAACGACAAAGGGCCAATATATTTTGTGCCTCCTAACATGATCTATTGCAATACATCAAATGACCTCTTCAGATTTGCATTCATGAAAAGCAACTACTATGGTCCTACGTGGATCAGAATGCTTCCCTACCTTGCCAGGGTCGCGGTTGAAATCAACAAGGAATCAATTAGATTGACGCCAGATCAATTCAACCAGAAAGTTGACGAAGCAACGAGATATTTTCTAAAGCAAAAAAATATCCTTGTGAATTGAAAAGTTTAATTTTACTTTCACGCTAAGCCTCAGTATCGGTTCTGGTATTTGCCCTAGTGGGTACTTCATTTTGTTCTATAGTTTTTGCCTTTTCAGTTGAGCTTACCACAGCAGAACCTTCCTCAGGGCTTGGAACGATCTGTGTTTCTTTGCGGGCAGGTGTTTTCATTCCTACGAGTGTGCCAGCAAGCCCTGCGAGGATAATTTCAAGAATTGTTGTCGCAATTCCAATTGCATTTGACCCAAGGCCCATCCCGGTAAGTGGATTACTTCCTCGAAGGACAATCCACAATATGATTGTCGATGCAGCACTTCCTGTTGCAGCAGAATACCAAGATTTGCCCCATGAGCCGGCAAATGGAGCGACCCAGAATAGCTGGACTATTCCAATTCCTATAATAAAAAATATTCCATTTTGGCTGATGCTTGCAGCCTGATTATGGCTAGATGAAGCCAAACTCACGACACTAGATGCCAAATAAAAATATAAAATTCCGGCTAGCGCTGCTGCTCCAGCTGCAGTTCCTGTGAGGGCGGCTACGAGACGATTCACTTTATTTTTCTCCAATATGACCCATCGCGTTTTGTAAACAGTTTATTACTATGCGTTCAATGTCAATGTAGCCGCATCCATGTAATGCCTTTTTGTTGACTACATTTACGCTTGTTATCAAAAAATTTATGTCGTCTAACTGAGCATCTGGGTAATTCCAACCATATTTTACGCTATTTGCCCTCATTTCAGTTCACCAGAATTACTTTATCGTTATTTTCCCTTTCATGTAGGGATGAATGGAGCAAAAATATGCGTGCTCTCCTGTCCCAAGTTTGCTTGCCGGGACGCTGAATGTACCAGCCGGGGCAATTACTCCTGAATCAAAGACTTTTCCTTCACTTGAGTCGGTTGGGCCGGTACCGCTTGTAACTGTATGGGCAGTGCTATCCTTATTTGTCCACGTTATGAGTGCATTTGATGGCACATTCGCAGAATCCGGACTGAAATTTGGATTGTTCTGCACTGAGGCACCTTGCAATATCGTAATTGCAACTTTGTTTGCGTAACTTGAGGCATTAGTTACAACAGGAGTAGTTGAAGCAGTAGTTGTTTCATTTACTTTGGATAGAGGAATGCCATAGACAGCAAGCCAGTGACCGGGTCGTGGAGATGCAACATCCAAAAATAAGTAATATGTTATTATGCCTGTGCTAGCGCCAAGAACAAGAATAGTAATAAAGGCCGCCTTACCAGGTGGTGCCAATTCTATCGCCAGCGATCAGCGTGCTCGCTTGGATAGAATAGTTATTGACAATTGTTGAACTTTCTCATAGAAGTAGAAGAGGAAGCGAGACTCTGGTTTTCCTCAAATTTAGCGCCGAGTACATTGACATGATGTCTACAAACGATTGCTTCGCATTATGAAGATGTGTAGGTAAAGCTCTCCTTCATATGTCATAGAATTAGCGGAATGAAATAAGCAATTCTAGTGCAACTCTCCGCAAGGGAGTCTCTTTAGTGAGTCCCAAATGCAAGTTCTTGAAGTGAGCAATCGATAAAATAACCAACCTGTAATTTTAGTTGTGATATCGGCAAAATTCAGAACAACTCTTGTCCCGAAATTCTGCAGTTTGTTGATTGTATTATCCATGATGGTGATGCCGGCAGCAATGAAAGCTGAGGCATCACAGATTACTGCTTCGCTTGTGCCAGAATATAATACGGGGTATGGTACATTTAGCGCTGTCAAATTTTTAGAGTTACAATACCCGCCAGATAGTGCAATATCGAAGGAATTCAATGGAAGAGACCAAAAGGTAAGCTTTTTCGTAAATGGAACAACAGATCAAAAAGATACAGCTGCACTTGTAGACGCAATTAACCACGAACTGTTGCAACAAAGTCTCAGCGGCCTGCAGGTTACTTCACTTGACTTTCTTTACACCGGCACAATTAAAGGAAGTGCCGACAGAACAGAAGTATCATACAAGGTCGATATCATGCCAAAATTTTCAGGTTTTGTTCTTGCCAGTAATTCGACTCAAGGAAAAATGCTTGTGGATATGACTTGGAGAGCATTAACAATTAACGGACCTGTTTCTGTGGCCACAAAGTATGGAAATTTCAATATCAACTATCCTGTAGGATTGTTTCAGGTGACAGACCCCAAGTTTGCCGAGGCATTACTGACAGATAATACAGCAGCAAGTATCATGACATCTCCTATACTTGATTTCAGAGATATAGGAAGGACAGACCTCAATCAATGGGATCATTTATTTGATCCTACAAAAAGCCAACCAGGTGGCACAGTGATAGCTAATCCTCAGGATATGGGCTCGGCGAAAGTAATCTCGGTGTACTCGCTTGGCGAATGCAGCCTAAAACAGGGCTGTCCGCAACCTGATGAAAAGATGGGACAGACCACTGTCGAGGGCACACCACTCAAACTTGATATGACTACTCCACAACCAAATGCCCAGATCCAGATAGCAGGGTATGCAACCATACAGAGCCTGAAAAATGCTCAGGTGCTAGCAGTAACGCTGTCAGATTCTTCTGGCGGTCCGAACGAACCATTTCCGATACAGGTCTTGCTAGTCTTTGGCGGAATGATGGGAGCGGTTGCAGTTTTTGTTCTTATGAAGGCCAGAAAGTAAGAAAATATTCCCTCGCTTCAGTTGGTTGGCATTCCCAAGATTTTTTGGATAGTCTATGTTCAGGTTATGGTCTACTATGAACCGTTTGTCCTACTCCTTATCTTGCTTGTTTGCCATGGTGTCAATAATGAAAAAGCCTCGAAGGTATGCTCAAACTAGAAAAAGGAGGAAAAGTGCGAGCAACAGCATGTCTGTGACGCATAGAAGGAAACGTACGGCAATTGCTATTCGTAGGTCAAGTGGCAGAAAGGAGAAATTTGATATGAAACGGATGATCCAGATTACTGGCAGGTCCGGCGTGCCATTTCCTATGGCGATGGATATAGCAAAGGACGTCTCAAAAAGAGTCAAAGCAGAGACAAAAGGAAAAGAGAAAAGAATCGTAACCGCTCGCAAGATAAGAAGCTTGATTGCAGCAAGTCTAATAGAAAGAAACCAACAGGCTACTGCCTCGTCATTCTCAGGAGATCGACCCGAAAATACTCAGAAGAAAGACGATGCACTAAAAGTGAAGCCAAGCAACTCTCCTGTCACCAGCGGCAAAACATATAGTGTGATGCACGACAGAAGCAAACGTCTGGCCTCAGCTGCTTAACGAATTTAGTCGATCTATTGATAACAATGCAATTTCTCAAGCTGAATTCATTGGAAGCTCAGTACGGCTGCCTTGCCTCCGTAACTTGGTCACAATCCTATACTTTTACATATATTAAACCCAAATGACAAA
>Ga0209581_1000968_pt1 | contig 40244 bp, 31 predicted proteins | sample Coa_R2_FD_187160 | JGI IMG/M metagenome (GOLD analysis project Ga0209581, IMG submission 187160) | Surface soil microbial communities from Centralia Pennsylvania, which are recovering from an underground coalmine fire - Coalmine... | ecosystem: Environmental > Terrestrial > Soil > Unclassified ...
TCCCGGTCAGGCGCTCTCCAATGTGATCATCACGCGCCTGCCCTTTGCCGTGCCCGATCACCCCCTGATCGAGGCGAAACTGGAATTGATCGAAGAACGCGGCGGCGATCCTTTCACCGAATACTCATTGCCCGAAGCGATCCTGAAACTGCGGCAGGGCGTCGGCCGCCTCATCCGAACCAGGAGCGACCACGGCATTATAGTTATCCTCGACAATCGGATTCTAACGAAAACCTACGGCCGCGCTTTCCTGCAAGCGCTGCCCAAATGTCCGTTGGAAATTATCTGAAACTGCATTCTCCCGGGATCGAAGTGGAAAACCGCACGGTTTTTTTTGTCGATGCCTGCCACGTCGCCGTCGCTGCCGGCGAATCCCTAGGCATTGCTTTGTTCGATCGCGACTTCGATCAATTCCGGCGTATATGTTCACTTGAACATGTAAAGCGCAGGGGTTAATTTTGAGCGTATGGAGCGCTCTGATTCGTCGCTGTCCCCTGCAGAAAAAAATCGACGAAACGAGGTCCGCCAAATTCTGGCCATTCTCCACAAATGGGGGATTCACACGCTCGGGCAGCTTGCCGCGCTGGATAAGGAACAGCTGGCCGCCCGGCTCGGCCCGGAAGCGGTCCGCATGTGGGAACGCGCCAACGGGCAATCCAATCGACTGCTCAAGCTGATCCGGCCGCCGGAGTCATTCGAGGAGAGCTTCGAGTTCGAGCGCGAAATCGAAACGACGGAACCGCTCCTTTTCATGCTCCGGCGGTTTTTGGAACAGCTGGCCGCGCGATTGAACGCGGTCTATCGAGTGGCAAGGGAACTCACCCTGCAGATCACGTTCGCGAACAAACAAGTTTACCAGCGCGTTTTTACAATTCCGCAGCCCACCAACGACGTCGATGTGCTTTTCCGGATGCTGCAGACGCATCTGGAAAATTTTCGGTCCGAACATCCGATCGTCGCGGTTGGCTTGAGCGCGCAGCCGGTCAAGCCCGCGTCGCAGCAGTTTGGCCTATTTGAAACGGCTGTGCGAAATCCGCAGCAGCTTTACGAAACGCTGGCGCGTTTGACTGCGCTGCTGGGCGTTGAGCGCGTCGGCACACCGGTTCTGGAAGATACGCATCGGCCGGACGCATTCCGCATGGAACCGTTTTCGTGGAAATTAACTCCTGCGGCAGATCCCGCGGTTCGCCGCAGCTCGCCTCTCCGTATTGTACGCCCGGCGCTGCGCCGATTTCGCCCCGCTCACCCGGCTTCAGTTTTGCTTGAGGGAAACATCCCCGCGCACATGCAATCTTCAGGTATCCGCGGCACAATCGTCGATCAACGCGGGCCATATTTCCTTTCCGGCAACTGGTGGGACGAACAATCGTGGGCACGCGCCGAGTGGGACCTGCAACTGGAAAACGGCGCAATCGTGCGCGCGCATAAGAGAGACGGCTCATGGAAGCTCGATGGGATCTATGACTGAAGATCGTAATTCGAGAATCGTGAATCGTGCAGCAGACGTAACGATTCAACGATTTAACGATTCACAGGTGCAATGAGCTACTGCGAATTGCACGCCTCCAGCGCATTCAGTTTTTTGCGGGGCGCTTCCCAGCCCGAGCAACTGGCCGAAGTCGCCGCCGAACTGCAAATGCCGGCGCTGGCGATCTGCGATCGCAACGGCGTTTACGGCGCGCAACGGTTTAGCGTCGCCTGCCGCGAGAACGGCGTGCGCCCCATCATCGGCGCGGAATTATCCATGGAAGACGGTAGCATTTTGCCGGTGCTAGTGGAAAATCGCGCCGGTTACAAAAACCTGTGTGAACTGCTGACGCAGGCGCATCTGCGCAGCGAGAAAGGACATTGCGCGGTGCGCTGGGACGAGTTGCCGCGGTTCGCCCAGGCTTTGGTGGCGCTCTTTGGAGTGGGGAACCTGCGCAGCGCGCAGGATGCGTCGGATCGCATCAGGTTGTTGATCGAGACGTTCGGACGCGAAAACGTCTTTGTTGAACTGCAGCGGCATTTCATTCGCGGCGACGAGCGCGTCAATCGCCGGCTGATCGATCTTGCTCGCGCGCACCGCCTGCCCCTCATCGCCACAAACGGCGTCCAATACGCCAAACCGTACGGGCGCGAGGTGCTGGACGTTTTCACCTGCATCCGCGAACACACTCACCTGGATGCGGCCGGCAAATTGCTCACGCAAAACGCCGAGCGCCATCTGAAGAGCGATCGCCAAATGCGCGCGCTCTTTCGCGATTTGCCCGAAGCGATCGAGAACACATCGCGGCTGGCCGAGCGGCTCGCGTTTTCGCTCGAGAACCTCGGCTACGAATTTCCCGAGTATCCGGCGCCGGCCGGGCACACCATGGATTCGTTTTTGCGCACCATCGTCTGGTTTGGCGCGCAACAGCGATACGCGGCCATCAGCGCGAAAGTGAAACGCCAGCTCGAGGAAGAACTGGCGCTGATCACGAAGCTCGGGTTTGCCGGTTATTTTTTGATTGTCTGGGACATCGTCAATTTCTGCCGCGAACATGACATCATGGTCCAGGGCAGAGGCAGCGCCGCCAACAGCGCGGTTTGTTATTGCCTGGGGATCACGCCGGTTGATCCGGTGGAAAATCATCTGGTGTTCGAGCGTTTCCTGAACGAGAGCCGCAAAGGCTGGCCGGACATCGATCTGGATCTGCCCAGCGGCGACCGACGCGAAGCGGTGATCCAGGAAATTTATTGCCGTTATGGCAAACATGGGGCGGCCATGACCGCCAACGTGATCACCTATCGCGGACGCAGCGCAGCGCGCGAGATCGGCAAGGCGCTGAATTTTTCCCCGAGCATCATCGATCGGTTCTCGCACCTGTTCGCCGGCGGCGATTTCCCGCACACGCTCGAACTCGAATCGCAGATCGAACAGGCTGGTTTGCCCCAAAACCATCCGCGCATGCCGGCGTTCATCCGGCTCTATCGCGCAATTTACGGATTGCCGCGCCATCTGGGCCAGCATTCTGGCGGGATGATCATCTGCCAGAACAAACTCAGTTCGTTCGTGCCGCTGGAAAACGCTTCGATGCCCGGCCGCGTCGTTGCGCAATGGGACAAGGACGATTGCGAAGACCTGGGCATCGTGAAGGTGGACTTGTTAGGCCTGGGCATGATGTCGGTGATGCAGGATGCGCTGGAGCTATGCCGCCAGCGCGGCCGGCCGCTCGATCTCGCTCACATTCCCAAAGATGATCCGGCCACGTTCGAGATCATGCAGCGCGCCGACACCATCGGCGTGTTCCAGATCGAAAGCCGCGCCCAGATGGCCACGTTGCCCCGGATGAAACCGAAATGTTTTTACGATGTGGTGATCGAAGTGGCGATCATCCGGCCCGGCCCCATCCAGGGCGACATGGTCCATCCGTATTTGAATCGGCGAGCCGGCCGCGAACCCATCACGTATTTCGATGAACGATTGAAACCGGTGCTCGAACGCACGCTCGGCGTCCCCCTTTTCCAGGAACAAATGCTCAAGATCGCCATGATCATGGCCGATTTCTCCGGCAACGAGGCCGAGGAATTGCGGCGCGCGCTGAGCTTCCATCGTTCCGAGGAACGGATGCGCAAAGTGAGCGTGAAATTGCGCGCAGCCATGGAACGCAAAGGGGTCGCGCCGGATACGATCGACAAGATCATTCACTCCATCTCCTCATTTGCGCTTTACGGATTTCCCGAATCGCACGCGATCAGTTTCGCGATTCTGGCCTACGGCAGCGCGTACTTAAAAGTCCATCGCGCGCCGGAATTTTACGCCAGCCTCCTGAACAATCAGCCCATGGGTTTTTATGCGCCGGCCACGATTGTCAAAGACGCGCAACGGCACGGCGTAAAAATTTTGCCGGTCTGCGTGACGCAATCCGACTGGCGCTGCACCGTGGTCGATGACAACACCGTGCGGCTGGGCTTTTGCGTGGTGAACGGTTTGCGCCGGGAACGCGCCGAAGAACTCGTCTGCCGGCGGCAACAGCGTCCGTTTGAATCGCTCGCCGATTTCAAGCGTCGCGTCTCGCTCTCCAAAGATGAACTGCGCACCCTGGCTGAGTTGGGCGCGCTGAATTGTTTCTCCAAACATCGCCGCGCCGCGATGTGGGGTGTGGAAGAAACAACACACGATGATCTTCTGGAGAGCGCACGCTTGCAGCGGGTTGGTTTCGGCATTCTACCGAAACAGTCTTGCGAAAGTTCACAGGATGCGTTCGCCAGCGCGCCAGAGGCATGCGCTCAGATTTTTGAAGCTCCCCTTGCGCCGATGACCCTGCCCGAGCGTGTGCGCGCCGATTACCAAACAATGAATCTCACCACCGGACCGCACCCGATGAAACTGTTGCGCGAAAGTCTGCCTGAGATCTGGCGCGCCATCGATCTACCGCGCGCGCCGCATGGGGCGGTCATCCAGATTGCCGGCAACGTGATCTGCCGTCAGCGTCCCGGCACGGCCAAAGGATTCGTTTTCATCAGCCTGGAAGACGAGACCGGCGTTTCCAATGCCATTGTCGATCCCGACATGTTCGAGCGTTTCCGGCTCGTGATCACCGAAGAAGCTTTTCTGCTCATCGAAGGTCAGGTGCAAAATTCCGACGGCGTGGTTTTGATCAAAGCCCGCGAGATTAGACCACTCGCGCACGAACAACTCGTTGGCGGCAAGTCGCACGATTTTCATTGAGCCTTTCACCGCCGACCATTATCATCTGTTCATGCCGCTCACCATTGACCAGCTTGAGCAAGAAGCGATGCGGCTATCGGCAACTTCCCGGGCGGCGCTGGCCGAGAAACTCGTTCAGAGCCTCGACGCCGTAGAACTCGATGAGGTTCAGAAGCGCTGGGTAGCCGAGGCCCTCCGTCGCAGAGACGAGGTGCGCTCCGGCCGCGCGAAGCCGATTCCTGGTGAACAAGTGTTGGACGAGGCGCGCCGCAGGGCTGGGCGATGACATATGGGTTCCACCCGGAGGCCCGACTAGAATATCTTGAAGCCATCGACTTCTACGAATCACGGCGCACTGGTCTCGGCGCAGTGTTCACACGTGAAGTTGAGGCTACCATTCAACGGGATTTTAGAAGAGCCGACTCGCTGGAGGGTCATCGAGCAGGACGTGCGCCGTTGCCTTACCCACACATTTCCTTTCGGAATTCTCTACACCATGGAAAAAGACTTTCTTCTGATCGTCGCCGTTGCGCATGGTAGCCGCGAACCAGGTACTGGCGCTCGCGAGTTTCGGAACAAATCTGATTCTTGCAACGGCTTCGGCGCAGCGGGATGGCGAACGCCTCTTCGAAGGTGATGCCATGGCGTAGTTAATCGCAAAAGCTTGTCTTCCCGATCTCGCCCGGTTAGCATTAGCGCCGGTTCGACTTCATCAGGCAAATGGACCGTGCTGTACGGACAGACGACCGCGCACCCCATCAAACCGGGAACACCGAGATAGTCCAGCCGGTGTTCTCCGGCATGAGTGAAGATTTCATCCGCAACTGGACGCAGAGCCGGATCGAACAACCGCTCAAGCTGATGTCGCACCACGACGACGCTGCGCGGCAGTTGATTGCCATGAGCGCGTTTCTTCAGGCGGTTTACCTGGGCGTATTCACATTCAGCAAAGTTAATGAACGTCTTCGGCCTGGAACGGCAGCGATATTGATAGTGCTCCTGATCGTTCCGCTTATCGCTGTGGTGTTTTCCTCGGCCAAGGTGTTGTGCGCCATCCCGAAAAACATGAACGTGCACGGAACATTTCGCCTCATCGCTTCAGCCGCGACAGCGGAGACTGCGCTGCGCGAGCTGGATCGGGACATTCACTGCTGGTGCGACGAGATCGACCGCGTGGCCCGAAGGAAAACGCGGTGGCTCAGATGGGCCAACATCTTTTTCATGGTTGCCTCCGCCGTGACCGCCGCACTTCTGGTGGCCATCGCCATGATGTGCAGATGAATTTTCTACTCAATTCAATCCGGCTACGCGAAATCAACAGCAGGACGCAGGATCGGCCAGGCTTTTGAGCGCGCTGGAGATTGCTTCTGCCGTCTCCGCGGGATTTCGGATCATGCGAAATTCCCACCGGCCAAATTTTCCATCCGCATTCACAGCGGCGCACCAGCGACGAGCGGCGGCTTGTTTTTCCCCGGCGAGCTGGTCGTAGCCTTTGACTTCCAGAATCAGCGTGCCGAGTTCGCGCCCGTTCTCGTGCAAGCGCACGAGGTAATCGGGGATGAAATCGCGCACCTGGCCGTTGTAAAGATAGGGGATGGCGAAACCCAGCCCGGAGTTTTTGACGAAGGCGGCGACATTCGAATGCGTGTCGAGGTAATAGGCGGCGGATTGCTCCCAGCGTTGCGTGTCCAGCACAACGTAGTTGAGGTGCGATTTGCGAACTTCGCGCACCTCGCGGCTGGTCCAGAAATCCACGTCGCGGGTCGATCCGGGCGGGCGGTTCGCTTCGTAGCGCGGCACTTCGGGCGCTTCGCCGCCAGCGGTATCGGGTCGGATGGCGGCAACCAGTTTTTCGATCACCCAGCCGTAGTACGGCGACAGGAAAATGTCCTTGATGTCGTTGGGCGGATAGACACGAACAAACTCGCGCAGGTAGCGTTTGACGATGGCGAGCAGTTGCGGGAACAACACTTGCGCCGGTACCTGACATTGTCCGTCGGCAAGACACTCTTTCACCAACGCCCGAGCCAGCTCGAATTCCAATTCCTGCAGCCGGTGCTGCGCGCGAAATGCCTCCAGCTTCACCATGTCCGCTTTGCCGGGACCGCTGAGCGAGAGACGGCCTTGATTGTTGACATTCAGTCCCTTGACCTCGACTTCGGGCGGAATGTCGCTCGGGTCGAGCGTGATCGGCACCAGACCATCCCAGTCCGCCGTGACGCGGTTCCGGATGGCGTAGGTATAGCCTTCGACACGTGGGAAACGAATCTCCAACTGGTCCTTCTGCGGCGAGACGGCATGAATGTGCCAGCGTTTTGGTGGCGGCGGGCGCGGGCCGTCTGGATTAGTCTTGAAGGGAATGACCTCGAATGGCACGCCGTAGACTTTCGCGACCTCTTCAGTGAACAACCCGTTCTCGCCCACTTCGTAGTTGGTCCGTCGCAAACCGCGCCCGACCACCTGCTCGCAGAGCAACTGCGACATGAACGGGCGCAGCCCGATGATGTGCGTGACGGTGGTGCAATCCCAGCCTTCCGTGAGCATCGCCACGCTGACGATGCAACGCACATCGCGGCCCGGCGGATGCATCGGGCGGTTCAGCTTGGTGGCCAGCTCGACGAAGTCCTTTGGATAGATCGGGCGGCCTTGTGAATCCACCGGCCAGCGCGTCTTGCCCACGGTGTCGAGCGTGAAACGCATCCAGCGATGCTCGTCGTTTTTTGCGCCTTCGGTGTCGGTTTCGTGAACGACTTTGGAGTCCACGCGGATGGTGTTGATCTGGCCGTTGTGATTGCGGAACTCCCCGATGCCCAGCGGCGGGATGCCGGTCGGACAGTTGTTGTCGGCAATCCACTCGTAAATGACCTTGGCCAGCTTGGTGTTGCGGCAGACGATGATGAATACCGGCGGTGTCGGATGCTCTTCCGGTCGCTGCTGCCACTCCTCGAACACCTCGCGCCACAGCCCGGCCAGTTGCGCAATCGGCGTGTGCGCCCATTTCAACACCGCTTCCGGTTTCGGTTGCGCCTTTGCGCCGCCGCGTTCGGCCGAGGTGAGTCGGCCCGGCTCCATGATCCAGCGCCAGATGTTGAAATAGGCGGGAATCTCGCGTCCCGTCGTGTCGCGAATCGCCAACTGCGGAATCTTCACCAGCCCGCTCTCAATCGAGTCCACCAGACTGAAATCGCTCACCACCCACGGGAACGGCCGGTTGGCTTCGTTGCCGGTGCGGTTGAGGTAGTAGGGCGTGGCCGACAAATCCACGCAGACATTGATCCCGCGCAGTTTGTGAATCTTGTCCAGCCCATCAATCCAGACGGTCGCCTCCTTGTTCTCCTCCAGCCACTCCTCGCGCTCCTCGGCGTCCATTTCCTCCCAGTTTTCCGGGCGCTCCTGTTTCAGCCGGTAACAGTGATGCGCCTCGTCGTTCATCACCAAAATGTTCTGCTTGCCGCCGACCTCGCGACCGAGCACGCGCGCCACCAACGCGGTGTCGCTTTCCGCGCCGCGTTTGACCACCGCCGCGCCGACGCCGCCCACTTGATTGCCCTGCTGCGGTTCGAGCACGTGCCAGTTGGTGACGACGACGAAGCCCTCGTTGAGTTTCGACATCAAATGCGGCGGCACAAGGTCGCGGGTCCGGTACAGGCTCGCATCGCCGCGTTTCGGGTCGAGTTCCTGCAACCGGTCACGGATGGTGATGTTCGGGCAGACGATGAACACCACGTCCGAGAACCGTCCGTCGCTGCGGTTATGGACCTTGTTCAGGATGCTCCATGCCGCGAGCATCCCCATCACCGTTGTTTTGCCGCTGCCGGTGGCCATCTTGCAGGCGTAGCGGGTGAAACCGAGGTAGCCCTGCGCCTTCTTGTCGTCGCTGGGGTCGTCGCGCGGAATCTCCAGGCCTTGACGGAAATCCGCGCGCGCTTCCGTCAGAAAAATGATCGTCTCCGCCGCCTCGCGTTGGGCAAAAAACAACGGGAACTGGCGGCCTTCCCGCTGCCACCAGCGCAGCAATTCCTCCGTGGTGCGCGTCACGCCCGGCCAGCCCGCTTCGCGCCATGCCTTCACCCGTTGGCGGATGAGGTTGACCAGCGTCATCTCGATGGCCGTGCCGACCTCGCTGCCCGCGTCCGCGCCGGTCGCGCCGCGCGGCGGCCGGTAATAATAGACCGATGGCCGTCGGCCCTCGCGCTTCTCGCACGGCTGGCCCTCCTCGATCCACCAATGCCAGCGCGGCTCGTCGTACGGCGAGTTCAGAATCGGTTGCGGGACTTCGTAAGTGGCCACGAACGCCTCCTGGGCCGGTGACCGGCGAGTCAGGTCAATCCTAACCGCCGTTTCGCCCCGGCAAGTGGGCTGGATTGCTTTTTGCCCTCTGCGCGTTTGGCTTTGCGCAACTCCAGAAGGTCATCCGTGTCCAGAAGCCGGTCTGGTGATGCGACAGGCAAACTTCCGCAAGGTTGCCGGGCCCTTTTCTTGCGCGTCATACCGTCTCAAATTCCAACGCGGTTGTTTTCAACTGCGGTGAACGCTTGGACAGATGCAGCAGTTCGATGCCGACCACCTCGTTGCGTTCGTTGTAATCGAGCACCACGCCCGGTGCCACTTCCTCGGACTCGATGATCTTGGAATCATCCAAGCGCAGGTACAATGCGTCGGCCTGTTTATCTACGTGCAATCTCATAGTTTGCCTTTCATGCTGCGATCAAAGAATACACTCACCACGCGGGGCGGTTCAACCCTGGTGTTGATCGCGACACGCAGCACACGCCCGCCAAACTCTCGGATTCGCCGGTACCGGCGCTCCACTGCCGCGTCCTTCGGATCGGGCTGGCGCAATTCCGGCTCCGCCACGGTTTGCGCCACCCATTCGATGTGGATCTCGCGTTCCGCCACGACCTTCTTGGCGTGCTCGGTGAGTTCGAACTTCATTTCTCCGCCCCGCTCAATTTCTTGACCACCAGCAGCTCGTTACCGCGGTGGTCAAACACGGGGCACTTCCATTCCATACTTCAAGCCGCGTAACTCGAAGGCGCGTTCGCCGCCTTCCAAGACCTCCGCCACGGCTGCGCGAGTCTGCGGCAGGTCATAGGACTCCGTGACCACTGCCGATGCCCCACGTGCATCTTTTGCCTTGCGCAAATGCCCGTTTACCTTACCGTTTTCATCCACACTGCGTTCGAGCGCCACGATCATTTCGGCATCTCCATTGACCACGACATTCGCGTTATGCGTAACGATGATGAACTGGCGGCGAAACTTCTGCACCCGCAAGACCTCTTGCACAACCCAGTTATGAATGGCCTCGTTATCCAAGTTGTCCTCCGGTTGATCAATCAATACCGGGTCTTCGCCCTCAGCTAGTAACAGGCTCATTACGGCAGCGCACTGCTGACCAAAAGACGCGTTCTCAACTGGCACGGGTTGTGCCCCATCGCGATCGCGGATGGAAATGCGCACTAGGTCCGGGGCACGATACCGTTCCATTTCATCGAGCAGTTCGGGTTTTATCCATCTTACCAAGCGGCGAGCCATGGTCTCCGAGAGCGCAAAATCCTTCCGCAACGGGTGATCCGCAGGGAGTTTGTCTTGGCCGGGTTGGCCCAGTTGGCCGGCGGCATCACGCAAGGCGGCAACAAACCGGAATATGGTCCAATCCTCGGGACTTGCTTCGTCCGGCAGGAGCTTCCGGGCCAGCGTTTTGGTTGAATCTTCCTGCAGCCGACTGCCTTGAAACCACCGCGTCAACTGCTGCACCAAAGCCTCTTCGTCGGCAGCGAATTTCACCTGAATGTCCAGTCGCCGGCCCACCGCGTCTTGGAGCACATCCGCCTTGTTCCGTCGCAGTTCCCACACCTTCCGCCAGCAAGCCAACAGCCGTTTCTGAGCCTCGCCTATGCGACGCTGCACGTCGTCCAGCTTTGCGCGGTCTTTTTCCAACAGTTCGACCTGGCGTTGCCATTTGGCTTCGTCTTGCTGCAGTGCCGCTCGATCTTCGGGGCGCACACCAGCCTGCGACCAGGCAGCCTCCTGCTGTTTCCACTTCTCCTGAAATGCCGTGTGACCTCGCTGCCATTCTTCATCGGGTTGTAGTTGTTTCAAACCCTCTTCCAACTGGGCCACCGCCGCCTTGAAATCCTTGCGCAGGGCTTCGCACAGGCGGTTGGCATTCGCCTCAAATGTACTCAAAGCGGTCTTTCGTGGACTGTTCTGCAACGCGGGCGGGAGCGATGTGCTCACGCGCGCGGCTTCATCCACGACCTGTTGCAAACGTTGAACCTCGGTTTGCAAGTCGTCCTTGACCTGCTGGAAATACCGCGCCTCGGCCTGCCACTGGGCATGTTCCTGGCGCAGTGCTGTGTCAGCCGAACCCGACAATTGTTTGAGTTTGTTCCGGACAATTTGCAATTGCGCGCGCGCTTCCTGGAGTCTCCCTTCCACTCCCGCCAATTTCAGCCGCTCCGCCTGCAAACCGATTAATTCGTTTCGCGCCTGATCCTCTTCCGTTTGCAGAGCTTGCAGTTCGGTTCGCAGCAGATCATCGAGCATCTTGAGTTGAAGCGCCGGTTGCCGGGCGATCTCCTCGATTTGCCCCTGGCTGAACACACGCGCACGGCACAGTGTCGTCACCCCGCCGCCTTCCAGGCGCTGCCCATCCGGGCCGACGGCCTGCGATTCCACCGCCAGTCCGCGGGTCAGCTCGTAACGCGCCCCCGCCGAAACAAAGGCACCGGACACCTGTGCATCCTTCCCGGAAAGCAATTTCCAACCTTCGTTGTTGCCGTAGAGAAGTTCCTTATAACGTTGGTTTGCGCGGTCGGCTTTGCCAAAGCTCTCGTCGTCATCCTGCCGCAATACGTAACGCAGCAGGCTTAGGAGGTTGGACTTGCCCGAACCGCGCCCGCCAATGATGCAGTTCAAGTGCGGTGAGAATCGAATCTCCAAGGGCTGTTGAAAAAACTCCACACCCTCGATGCGCACGCTGTCCAGATAGGAATGTCGCGGTAACGGTCGGCTGTTCAGCGGGGTCTCTCCAGCCTTCGGATAGCGTAGCCGCGACTCCGGGTCCAGCACTGCGCACTTCAGCGCGAACACGCTCGGTGCGGACATCTTAATCCAAGTGAACCGGTCGCCAACGCGACGCCGGTCGTTGATGTTGCCGGACAAATTCTCGTCCGGTAACGCTCGCCCGTCCGAGTTCCAAAACAGCGCTGGCGGGAACCGGCAAGACCCTTCCCGCCGCCAACCGCTGTGCCGAAAACCTGCAATCGCTCCCGGAATCAGCGATTTCACCACTACTTGGTCGTTCAGACTCAGTGGATGGTCTCCTAAATCAATCCCCAGAACCGGCGTCTTCTCCTCGTAGATTTTCTTTGCCGTTGCCCTGCCCGTATCGAGCTGGAACAGCCCGTTGGTCTTGTTGGCGTGCGGGAAATAGAAAAACGCCTCAAACTCGTGCGCCTTCTGCAGTAGTTGCTCTAAATTCAACGAGGCAGGTAACGGACTGCCGTTTGGATCAAACCGCTCATTCGCGCCAAACACCGAAGCGACCAACCGCTCGACATCGTCAAAATTCTTCTCTGGGTCGAGTAGCAGCACAACGTGAATGCCCTCGCTCGACGCCAACTCCACCCCCGGGAACACAGCCAAGCCCCGCCGCTTGGCCTCCTCATGAATCAATGGTTCGAGCGATTCCGCTGGCGATCGCGCGAAGTTGTGGTCGACCAACCCGATCACTTCCAGCCCGTGCTGCACGCACGCTTCCACGAACCGGTTGGCGTACTTTTTCCGATCTGCGTCCGTTGGGCCAGGCTTTTGGCCAAGCCATTCCCGGTCGCAGGGCGTATGCACGTGCAAATCGCACGCATAAAAACGCGCTCCTTGAATCGAGTCAGGTCGCGTGCTCATTGCTTTGCCTCCTCCGCCTCGCTGAGCTTCTTGAGCACCAGCAGCTCGTTGCCGCGGTCGTCAATCACCTTGACAGCAATCTGTTTGTGCTCGCCAGCGGCGAATGGCTCGCTCGTCGTGCCGGCCAGATGCTCCCACACGCTGTCGGCATACACGCCGCGCAAGGCGCGCTTCAGGTTGTCCCACGCCGCCGTGCGCGGGAAAAACGCCTGCGCCACGCAAAACGCCAGCTCGTTGTAGTCGGTGTCCAAAAACCATGCCGGCACGTCGTCGCCTTTCCGATGCGTCGTCTCCATCGTCACCGGGTCGAACACATCCAACCCCAGCAACTCCACCTGATACAACTCGTCGCCGTCCTTCGATTTCTTCGGCAGCTTGACCAACCGGATTTCGGGCGCGCCGGTCACGCTGAAAATCTGGCTGGCCCGCGTGGTCTTGAGCAGGTCGGCCATTTGCAGGTCCATCGTGGCGGCCACATAGGTGGCCGGGATGCCCACCACCGCTTCGCAATTCTGGATCAGCTTGGTCGCCGCGTCCTGAATGGCAAACCCGATGACGTAAAGATGCCGGTAGCTCTTGGCATACGCCTCGCGCGCCGCCTGAAACACCAACTGCTCGCTCACCGCCCCGTTCTCCGGGCCGAACACAAACGCCGCCGGTAGGGCGCGACCGCCGGGCGCGCCGCTGCCGGGCGCGCCGCTGCCGGGCGCGCCGCTGCCGGCTGCTTCGGCCGAACGGTCGGCCCGGCGGTCCGACCCTACCTGTTCGACAATCTCCGCCTCCGCGTGCAGACTCAACGTCTTCGCCGGCTGGCGCACGTTTCGGAAAGTCACCGTCTGATTGCCGGGCAACCGCAACACCGGCGAGCGGCGCAACGCTTCCAGCATCCGTTCGATGTGGTTCCCATATTCTTCCGCCGTTGTTGTAGCCGGCCGCGTTGAGGCCGGCCCGCCGGGGTCGTCGCCCCCGGCTACAGCCGGCCCGCCGTATTCTTCCGCCGTTGTTGTAGCCGGTCGCGTTGAGGCCGGCCCGCCGGGGTCATCGCCCCCGGCTACAGCATTTGCCGGCGTGGGAATCGTCGCCTCGACCACGAACGGGCCGGTGACGCGCACGACGCCCTTGACCACTTCGGGTCGATCCACCAGCACTTCTTCCTGGGGCGGCTCGTTGTTGGCGATGCTTTTGAGCGTAATGTGCGGGACAATGCCGCCGACTTCCTCGCCCCTGGCGTTCTGTCGGCGGCGATAGACAAAGCCGCCGGCCGGGCCGGCTTTGTCGTCGTGCAACTCGTAGTAGGGGAAGGTGGCGGTGAGCAGGCGTTGCCGGGCCAGCGCCAGGGGCACGCGGCTGGTGTCAATGGTGATCCAGCGCCGCCCCCACTGCTCCGCCACATACGCCGTCGTCCCGCTCCCGCACGTCGGGTCAAGCACCAGATCGCCAGGATCGGTCGTCATCAGAAGGCAGCGTTGAACAATGGACGTTGAAGTCTGAACGGCATAAATCTTGGGGTCACTGCGACTTTGCACCGCTCCGCTGATGTCTGTCCAAAGATTGCCGATTTGGGCGACAGCAAAATCGTCTTTGAAGCGTCGGTAGTTAAGTTTGCCCTTGGAGGTTACATGCAACCGGCCCGCCTCAGCGAGCCGCTGCATACCCGCAAGGTCAGTTTTGAAAGTGCCCGCGCCAGGAGTGAATCGCTTCCCCTCGAACTCAAACTCGCGCAAGTCAGCGTCTCCAGCAGGTCGCGAACTCGTGATGTTGTCCACGCGGAAAAGTCGCGCGCCTGCTGGAGGCGGTTTTGTCCCAGCCATCTCCTCGTCAGTAGCTGGTCGAACTCTTCCATCGTTGAGCATCACTTGGTCGTAACGGCTTTCAGCTTCATCGCTTCTCTCGACAAACACTTGGCGGTATTTGGTTCGCTCGTGATCCTTCGCATACCAGAGGAGGAAATCCGAAGTCGCGCCAAGATACTTACTTCCTTCGCTTGTCGTCTTGCGGACAGTTATCACCGAGAGGAAATTCTCCGCGCCGAAGACCTCATCGAGGAGTTCGCGGACGTGGTGGAGGTTTTCGTCGGAGATTTGGACGAAGATGCTGCCCGAGGGGTGGAGCAGTTCGCGGCAGAGCAGGAAGCGGTCGCGCAGATAGGTGAGGTAGCTGTGCAGGCCCAGTTCCCAGGTGTCGCGGTAGGCCTGCACCATTTCCGGTTCGCGGGTCAGGTCGGCGTCGTCGTTGTGACGCACATCACGTTTGCGGATGAAGGGCTGGAAGTTCGAGCCGAATTTGACGCCGTAGGGCGGGTCAACGTAGATGCACTGGACCTGGCCGGCGAGGCCCTCGTATTTGAGCAGGCTGTTCATCACCACCAGCGAGTCGCCGAGGATGAGGCGGTTGACCCACCCGGTCTTGTGTTCGTACGCGCGCAGGACGCGCTCGGCGAGGTCGAGCTTCGGGTCGGCAAACAGGTCGAGCTGTTGTTTGTGGGTCTGAACGCTTTTCAAAATCGCTTCCGTGCTCAAGCGCTCGTGCACAAAGAGCGGCAGCGTCGGCACACTGAATGAATTCCGCTCCGCTTTGCCCGCCCAATTGAGAAACGGCGACGACATCCGCTTCAGTTCATCGGCCGCAGCACGCGCCTCTTCGAGGGATTTGGCGCTGCGTACCTTTTCGATGAGCGCTTCCGCGTGCTCCCGATCCGCGTTAATGTCCCAGGATAGCTGCGGGTCGAGCGAGCGATCGTACCGATATTTTGCCGGGTCCTTCTTCTTTTTGAACTGGGCCTGTATGCCGATCTCCGGCCGTAAAACAGCTTCGCTTTCCTTGTGATCGTAAGCCTTTGCGGTCTTGCTACTCTTTGATCCGGCGGGGCGACGAGGCATGCGCGCGAGATTATAATTGCCGGTCGGCTGCCTGCCAAGCTTGCCCAAATTAATTGGCACCGTCGCGATAGTTTCGCCCGCGCCAGATGGCTTGGATGCGCCTGCGTCCCGGTGATTCCGTGCCGTCGCGATAGTTTCGCCCGCGCCAGATGGCTTGGATGGCGGACAAGGTTGGGACGAACACGCCCGTATACACCGTGGAAAAGAAGACTTCGCCGACAGCGGAATCAATTGACTCGAGCACATCGGGAGTTACGACAGAACGGACGGCTTCGTCAACGGCGCCTGCCGCGCGCGAAGCCAGCGTGCTCTTGAGATCCACGAGGAGGCGCGCTGGCCAGATCGATGAGCTCTGCTTTTTGATATCCAATCTACGTTTGGGCCTCCTCCCAGGGAGGCCCGTGTGATTCTGGATCGATAAGCTCTGCTGTACGCGCGCAAAGAGCACGTCAAGACGGTGCTGCGGGAGGCCCGTGTGATTCCGGATCGATGAGCTCTGCTTTTCCATATCCAATCTAGGTCTCAAGGTCGGGCGAATATTCCTCGCCAGTCATTGAAAAGGTTGATGCAACAGCGTTGCGCGCGGTTAATGCTTGGGGCGGATGAGTGGCGAACCATTCAGCAGCATTAGTGCCGGGCGGCGGCAATGGGCGAAGCTCTGGATGGACGCTGAGAAAATAATCTTTAAAGCTTCCGTCCGGCTCGGGTGTGGAGTTAACGACCTTAACCATGAGCAGATCGCGCCCATGTAAAAAATAACGATAGAGCGTGCCAAAATCGTCCTGATGGACGACCCAGTCGGGAGTGAACTCAAGTTGGCGACGACAGAGAATAAAAGGCGCGTCCGTCAAAATTTCGATTGCGTCATGTTCTTCATGGACGAGTCGTCCGACCTCTGCGCCGCGAACGTATATGTCGCCCGCGTCGTTGCGCCACCAGTCCATCGCTTCCTTCTTCGGCGAAAGCACGTGTTGGTGTCCGGTGGCTTCGCCTCTAGCAACAACAAGTCGGCGAACGCGCGTTTGCCGTTTAGCGTCAACCGGTAATTCGTGGACCTCTTCTATGAAGATGTCCCCCTGGCGATATTGTTTGCGTCTTTTGTTTCTCATGCTGGATATGTTTCTATTCTCCCCATGGGTCGGTTGATCAATTGCGCGTTTGCGTTTCCATAGCCGTGAAACCAGCCGGCCGCAGAACAATGTCACGTAACCGGTTGAAAGAACGGCTGCAGGCGAATCGAAAAACGCGTCTGCCAGCGTCTCGTTAATGAGCCTCATTACAATAATGGCCGGGAGAGCAGCGATAAAGGCAGCCGGCGCCAGACATACGACCAACACAAATACAGCGCCAATGCGCTTGGAAAACTGGCTCATCTTCACAATGAGATAGCCGGGCACGCCAGTTGTCATGACGCTGTTCCTTTCTGAATGCTTTCCTCGTTCGTTTGCGAGCGCGGCTGGAAAGTGACCTCGCGTCGCGGCCCAAAATGGTACCGCTGAAAGAGCTCCGCGAAGTGGCGGTCTCGGCGAGCGCGCGCGAGCGCGCGACTGTCCGTCCCCAGCGACAGGCGAACGCGGTGTTTGGTGAAGTCCGGGCGATGAACAGTGTAGTGGACGAACCACGTGCCGTTGTTGTTCCAAAGATGGTGATCCGGGTTGTTGGGATTAAGCCGGATGCTCAGCCGTGCAGGCGAGCGCTTTTCGTCAAGATGTAAATGCGGCATGATGCGTTGCTGTTTGCGCAAACGGCATCAAGGGAGATTTCACTCGCGAAAACTTTCGGAGTTGATTCGCTCGGGAGCGTTTCTCCCGGCGCACATCTGCGAGAACAAAGACAGGTCCTCGCAATCCACCTTGGTCTCTCCAACCAGGTTGGCAGACCGCGCCTCAAATCGAGGCTCGATCACTCTTGATGCGTTGCAGATTTTCATTTACTGCGGCAAAGCCTAAACAAGGCGCTCCCGCAAGCAAGCAGCAAATCGATTTATGACACAGATTTGATGCCCGAAACTTTAATTCCGCAAAACGAGTTCCTGGTGCTGTTCATTCTCTCGTTGATTTTCGGGTGGCGTGGCAGAGGTGGAGTGCCGTAGTCCGGAGCGAGTTTCAGAATCGGCGGTCATTCGCCTCTGGAAGAGAACGGTTCACCAATGAGTGATCTGCTCCCAGCAGTCTTGCCAGCAAAGTGCTTGACTTGATCACCTTTGATGCGTTGCAGGTTTTTCACTGGCTAACCGCAAAGCTATACACGCCGAGTCGTGCGGCACAGACAGCAAATCGGTTTGCGACACGGAAAATTAGTTCTTGGAACGCAGTTAGCGCAAGGGTTCGTGTCTTGAGACTTTTTAAGACGCGAAGGCCACATCCCCGCGATCTGGCTGGTTCCAGGGCAAGTCCGAATTAAAAAGCTTGCAGCTGACGGGTCTCACATGCCGTACTGTTCAAAGATGTCTGCCTCGGCGTCGCTGGGGTCAGACTTATGGTGTTGGAACATGCAGGCGAGTAGAAGCAGCAGGATCCAGATGATGATAACAGGCTTGAGAATTTTTTTTGCTCTGTCACGCAACGACTGACGCGGAGCCAGGCCCAGTTCGTGCCTAAGCCATTGCAGCTCGCTCTCCTGGCGCATTCGTCTTTCGTAGTAAGCCGATCCTTTACCATAATGCCCCTGATAAACAATGAATCCGCAGTACGCGACAAAAAAGACCGCACTGAGCGGGAGAATTGGCATCGCGTCGGCCAGCCTTGGGGAAAATAACCAGACCGTTATCCCCAGTCCCACGACGATCAGCATTGGCACAGCAAACATTGCGGCAAGCATAAAAGCTAATCCTGGTATCCATGCCAGCAGACGGAGCGCGTACATTATCCGCCCGATGATGCCGGCAGGGTATCGCTCAAAACCATCGGTCAGATCGATGTCGTGTCGATCTATCCACCAGAAGTATATCAGCAGGGCGCAGGCCAGGATTGTAACGATGACCCACGTAATCATGGCAGCACCTTGACTATAGCAAATCCGTTCCTGATCAACAGCCAGGAATCGGTTATGACACAGATTTTTAGAGCGCCTTACTGGTCCGACGCGATTCACTCCGTATCGAACACACCAGGTTTACCGATGCGTTCCCAAGCGGGCGCTCGCCGAAGCAATCGGGTTGCGCTTGCAAGAGTTTGCGCGCCAGCGGCGAGGGAGTTCAGAAGCGATTTTACGCGTGCTCAGTTCCTGTGCACGCCGCGTGGAATCGCCGGAATATTTTTATGCTTGCCGGCCTCGACGCCGGAATGGTAAAAAAACTACACGCAAAGCGATTGGCAGATGCGATTCAGGTAGCCAAAAGGAGGTGAAAACATGTTGTATTGGGCGGTAGTATTTTTGATCATCGCGATTGTAGCGGCGGTGTTTGGGTTCGGCGGGATCGCCGCAGCGTCAGCAGGAATCGCCAAAGTGCTGTTTTTTCTGTTTCTGATTCTGTTCATAATCTCGTTGATTTTTGGGTGGCGGGGGCGAGGTGTCCCGTGATCCCAGTGACTTTTAAGAAGCCTGCATAAACAGTGGCAGGCTGGAATAACCAGCGGCTCATCCCGTTTCGCATTGGGCGTACAGACCGCTTATGGCGTCGCGCATCGAGCAAAGATCGGGAAGCCTGGCTCGCAGCGAGTGAGGGTTCGCGCGTGGGGTGCACGTGGAGGCGTGCGCCCCTGTTGTCGCGTTGTGCCCTGCCGCTTTTGGTGAAACGATTTCCCAAAGAATTTGCAAGCCTCGATCGACTTGTGCTCCCGCCGGCTAAGTCAGCCTAAGGCATAGCCGAGAGTTCTTAAGACCAGGTCTGATGCGTCTGGCGGTGTTTGTCTTAAGGAGAACCTCCATTTCCTGTCAGGTTGCTAGCCGTGCAAGATGCCATGCTTAAAAAAAGTCGCCGACCTGTGCAACCAGAAGAGAAAGCCAATGCGAATCTGTGCCGACTGAATGATGGGATGATCGTGACGCCGCAAGGCTGCCCGGGGACCCACAGGAAAAGAATATGCGAATCGCTCAAGTTGCGCCGTTGATCGAAAGTGTTCCGCCTGTTCACTACGGAGGGACGGAACGGGTGGTTTCCTATCTGACGGAGGAACTGGTTCAGATGGGGCATGATGTAACTCTGTTTGCCAGCGGCGACTCCATTACGCGTGCGCGGCTGGTCGCTGGATGCCGCACGTCGCTCCGCAGAAACAAGGGGTGCGTGGACAGTCTGGCGCATCATGTGGCAATGATTGATCAGGTGGTTGAGCGCGCAGCGGAGTTTGATGTAATTCATTTTCATACCGATTACCTGCACTTTCCCCTGGCGCGCCATATTCCGGTCCCGCACGTCACAACGTTACATGGGCGGCTGGACATTCCGGACCTGGTTTCCATTTACAGGCGTTTCCGCGATGTGCCAGTTATCTCGATTTCAAACGCGCAACGGCAACCCTTGCAGTGGATCAACTGGGTAAAGACCGTTTACCATGGGTTGCCGCGGGACTTGTTCCGGTTTCACCCGGGCGGCGGTGGTTATCTGGCCTTTTTGGGAAGGATATCGCCGGAGAAACGGCCCGATCGGGCGATCGAGATCGCGCGACGCGCCGGGCTGCCGCTTAAAATTGCGGCAAAAGTCGATCGAAGCGACAGACGTTATTTCAAGCGCGTCATAGAACCACTGTTGAAGGCGTCGCATGTGGAATGGCTGGGAGAAATCAGCGATCGGGAAAAGGACGGTTTCCTGGGTGAGGCGCGCGCGCTGCTTTTTCCAATCGATTGGCCGGAGCCTTTCGGCCTGGTAATGATTGAAGCGCTGGCGTGCGGCACGCCAGTAATCGCCTACAAGGCCGGCGCGGTTTCGGAGATCATCGACGACGGAGAGACCGGAGTAATCGCGACGGACCTGGAGCAGGCCGTTGAGGCCGTGCGCCGTGTTTCGATGCTCAGCCGGGCCCGCTGCCGGGAAGTGTTCGAGAAACGGTTTACCGCGTCGCGGATGGCCAGGGACTACGTCAAGATCTACAAGCGCAGCATCGATCATCGCATGAGAAGCCTCGACCGCTGCATGGAATTGTCCCGGCGCGCGATCGTGCATGCGCCGGTGATGCTGGCAAAAAACTGAAATTAAAGACACGCAGCGAAGGGCGCAGCTGCGTTTCCCATGTGAGGCGGCGCCCAGACCGGCGCTGCAGGAAGCAAACGTTATTACCAATCAAGGAAAGCAATCAGAACATTTGACCTATGAAGTTAACATCATTACAAACACTCTATACCAGTGAGCTGCGCGATCTGTATAACGCAGAACACCAGTTATTAAAAGCTTTGCCAAAGATGGCTAAAGCAGCTTCTTCCGCGGAGCTGAGAACGGCTTTCGAAAACCATCTCGGCCAGACGAAAACCCACGTCGAACGCCTCGAGCAGGTATTCAAACATCTGGGCGAAAAGCCCAAAGGCAAGACGTGCCATGCCATGAAAGGATTGATCGAGGAAGGTTCCGAGATTCTGGAGGAAGATGGCGACGAATCCATTCGCGATGCCGGGATCATCGTGGCAGCTCAGAAGGTGGAACATTACGAAATAGCCGGTTACGGCAGTGTTCGCGCTTTTGCGGAGCTGCTGGGACAGGATAAAGCCGCCGAGCTGTTGCAGGCGACGCTGGATGAAGAATCGGAGGCGAACGAGTTGCTGAACCAGCTGGCAGAAAGCGTTGTGAACCCGAAGGCAGTCGCGGAGTCGCACTCCAACGGCGCGGACGACAAGGAATAAGAGGCGGAGTTTCACTAAAGGAACCGGGAAACCAGCCGAAAGCTGCGGGCCATGGCGCCCAAAATTGCGCCGCCGGGTGATAGTCATGGCAGAATGCTCGTGCGCGCTTGGGTAATCTGCCTCGTTATAACAGCCTCGACAGCCAGTTATTCCGACGCAGAGCGTGAGACACGACAGATTTTCCCGGCCAGCAGCAAGGAGCGATGCGATTTCAAGATAACATAAGCCGCTCGCGAAGTAGCGAACGGCAGCAAGGGTAGTAGAAAGGAAAAAAAGCAACATGGAAAAACAACATAATCCAAATGAGCCCGGCAAATCCGGCAATCCCGGCCGGGAAAGCGGCGGGCAGCATGGCGGCAGCCATCAGGAGCGGGAGAGAGAGCAGCGGGAACGTGAACAACGCGAACGCGAGAAACAAGGCGGCGGCAGCGGCCGATCCGGCGAGCGATAGGATTTTGCCTGCAGCGGATCAGAAGCATACGGCGGGAGGCGACTCCCGCCGTAATATTTTAAACGCCAGGGAAAGGGAAGGCGCTGTCAGGGAAAGGTTGTTGAAGGGAATAAGCTGCGGGGCGTGCGGCATTCAGGTGTGGGTGAGGCTATGGAGAGGCGCTTAAGTTTGTCTGTTTATCTTCCAGCTCGTCGTTTTTGAAGGTGAAAAGGGCGAATTTGGCGCCCTGCTCGTAGCGATAGGTCGTGCGTTTGAAAATTATCATGTCTTTGGTTTCAACAGTGGTAGGCGGCCCCAGTATGTTTTCGACCTGTGACCTGGTCATGCCGGGGGTAACCTGATTATAATTGGTTAATGTTAGTCTGGAAGCGGTAATGGGGTTGCGGTCGCAGCCGGCAATGATCGGCAGGAGCATGGCGCAAACCAGAATGCAACGTGTTAGGACAGTCATTGTAAGGTTTAGGCTCCAAAGACTTTCTTGATATCGCCGAGTTTGCGGCGAACTTTGCCGCCGATTTTTTCCGCCGTGCCGCGGTTGCGTAATTGCTCGTCCCTGGTTGCGCGGCCTGTTTGCTCCTTGAGCTTGCCCTTCGCCTCGTCCAAGGCGCCTTTGATTTTGTCTTTAGTGCTCGATTTCATGCAAGGCAAATCGCAGGCTGCGGTGCGGATGGATGTATGCGATGCTTTTTTCGCGAGCGGGAAATCCTTTCCGGGGGAAAAGCGGCCGTGCCCGGCGAGAAAGACGAAATGATTGAACACCGCGTATTGGGAGAGCAAAATGCCTCATGTGATTCGAAGGCCGAAAAGTGACAGCAGCGGCGCGCTGGTCGGCATCTGGTCGGTATTGCTGATGGCTTTCGTGATGGCCGTTCTCTATCTGGGCAGAGACGTTCTTATTCCACTGGCTCTGGCGGCGCTGATTACCTTTCTGCTTTCGCCTCTGGTAGGACGACTGGAACGCTTTCTGGGAAGAGTGATCGCGGTGCTGCTGGTGGTGCTTCTGCTTTTTCTGTTCCTTGGCGGTCTGGGCTGGATATTGACCACGCAAGCCATCGATCTGGCGGCGAGGCTTCCGGATTATCAGGCCAACATCGAATCAAGGGTGCGAGCGTTGCAGGTTCCGATGGCGGGGCGATTCAGCCGGCTGACCAGCAGCCTGGAAGAACTCCGAAAGCTTCCGGGGCTGCCCGGGCAGGCGCAGGCGAACACGCCGGCGCCGCAGCAGCCGCAAAAGAAGCGGGTCGAAGGTCAATCCCTGATGGAAGCTGCCGCGCAGCGACCCGTTCCGGTGCGGCTGGTGGAATCGGAGAGCAGGCTCGCGCGCTTTGCATCGGCGGCATTGAACGCCGTGCTCAGTCCCCTGGGCACAGGCGCCCTGGTGTTATTGTTGGTGGTTTTCATGCTTTTAAAGCGCGAAGATTTGCGCGGTCGTTTCATTCGCCTGGTCGGGCACGGGCGCATCAGCGCGACTGCGCATGCGATGGAGGATGCGAGCCAGCGCGTCGCGCGCTATCTCGCGATGCAACTAACGGTCAATTTGGTTTATGGCTTGTGCGTTGCTGTGGGGCTGTATTTCATTGGCGTGCCAAACGCAGCGCTCTGGGGCGTGCTGGCGGGGATCCTGCGATTTATTCCCTATGTAGGTCCGTGGATCGGAGCGGCCATGCCGTTGCTGCTTTCCTTTGCAGTCTCTTCCTCGTGGTGGACGCCTGCGCTGACGCTGGGGCTGTTTGTCGTTTTGGAATCGATCAATTCCAACGCGGTGGAGCCCTGGCTCTATGGATCCAGCACAGGCGTTTCATCCATCGCGCTGATCGTGGCTGCGGTTTTTTGGACCTGGCTCTGGGGACCGATCGGTCTGGTATTAGCCACGCCTTTAACCGTTTGCCTGGCGGTCATCGGAAGACATGTGCCAAAGCTTGAATTTCTGAGCGTCCTTTTGAGCGAAGAGCAGGCCCTTGACGCGCACGAGGAATGCTACCACCGCCTGGTTTCGCTTCAGATCGATGAAGCGACCGAATTCATAGAAAATTACCTGAAAGAAAACTCGTTAACCAAACTTTACGATGCGGTGCTTGTTCCCGTGCTCAGCAGCGCGGAACTGGATGCCAAACGCGGCTTGCTTCCTGCCGACGAGCACGCTGCTCTGCTCCAGAATGTGCGCGAACTCGTGGAAGAACTGGGGGCACAGCTGCCGGCGACCGGCACCGAGGGCGAAGGAGCAGCAGCTTGTCGCGTGCTGATTCTGCCTGCCCGCGCCGCGCGCGACGAGGTTGCCGGCGGCATGCTGGCGCAATTGTTGACTCAGCAGGGGCTCGGCGCGCGCAACGCCGCAGCCGCCGCCTCGGCCGACGAACTGATTCATCTGGCGCTCGAAATTGATCCCGAAGCCATCTGCATCTCCGTCGTTGCGCCTACCACTGTCATTCAGGCGCGACATCTGGCAACCAGACTGCGCGCGCGTTTTTCGCAAGAGGTTAAGATTGTGGTGGGCCTGTGGGACGCGAACGATAAATTGCCAAAAGCCAGTCAACGTCTTCAGGCCTCCGGCGCCGATGAGGTCGTTACCTCACTGGCTGAAGCCGTGGTGCAACTGGCAAAGTTTGTGGCGCCAATTGGCGACGAGATGTTGCCCGCTCAGATCCCGCAAGATGAAGAAGAGCGCCTGGCTGAAGTGGAACGGCTGGGTGGGCTGATCGCCGAGCCGGAGCGGGTTTTTGATCGCGTCACCAAAAAACTGGCGAAACTCTTTCAGGTGCCCATGGCCCTGGTCACGCTGGTCGATCGCGACCGTCAATGGTTCAAATCGCAGTTCGGTTTGCCGGAGGACCTCGCGCGCGAACGAAGCACGCCGCGCGCCGTTTCCATTTGCGGTCACATGATTGCCCAGAACGCAACGCTCGTGGTGGAGGATCTGGCTCGCGACCGCCGTTTTGCCAATAATCCGCTCATCAAGGCGCGTGGGTTCCGTTTCTATGCGGGCGCGCCGTTGCGCGGCCCCGGCGGTTTTGCGATCGGATCACTCTGCCTGCTGGACATGCGCCCCCGCAAAATGACCGAGCACGAGCTGCGGGTGCTGGAATCATTTGCCGAAGATCTTTCCGAAGAGCTCAAGAGCCGCGTCTCGCAAACGAACGCAACGACGCCCTCGCAGCGCCCTGACACGGACAAGATGTCGGCTGTTCCGTGAATCGGGGCAAACCCACGTCGCAAGCCACGCCGCGAAGCGCCCGGCAGGTCGCTTTGCTTTTACGCGCTGGCAAGTCCGCCCTCGCTCGCGTCGAACCCTGTTGCGCTCTGTCGTCTTTCGCGTTTTGCGAGCAACGACTGGGTGAAACCGGCAATGCGTTGAACGAGGTCGGGCTGGCCGCAGACCTTCTCAATTTCTCCCACAATTGCGCTGCCGATTACCGCCGCATCCGCAAAATTGATGGAAAGCGCGCGGGAGTCAGTTGCGGCGCGATTCCAATGTGACGAAAGGAGCATCCTATGGCTGAAGCAGCAGGCGAACTGCAAGGTTGGGATTTTGAAAAGGGATGTCGCATCGATGAGGTGACCGACGGTCAGATGATTTTGGGTCACGCGTTTGGCGAACCGGTTCTTGTCGCGCGGCGTGGCAATGAGTTTTTTGCCATCGGCGCGATCTGCACCCATTACGGAGGACCGCTGGCGAAGGGTTTAATGGTCGATTGCACGGTGCGTTGCCCCTGGCATCACGCGCAATTTGACCTGCGCACCGGCGAAGCGATCGCCGCCCCGGCGTTGAATGACGTGGCGTGTTACAAAATCGAGAAACGCGGCGATCGCATTTTTGTCACCGGCAAGATCGACAGCAAACGCGTGCGTAAACCAAAATCGTCGCCGCAGAACGTGGTGATCGTCGGAGCGGGCGCGGCCGGCAATGCGGCAGCGGAAATGTTGCGGCGCGAAGGTTACGACGGGCCGGTTACGATGATCGGTGCGGATGAATTTTTGCCGTACGACCGGCCCAATCTTTCCAAGGATTACCTCGCCGGCAATGCGCCTGAGGAATGGATTCCTTTGCGTCCGCCGGAATTTTATCGCGAGCACAGGATTGAGACGCTTCCGGGCACGGCGGTCACGGCGATCGATCCACAGAAAAAACAGGTCACGCTCTCGACCCGCCGGTCGTTGGGCTATGGCGCGCTGTTGCTGGCGACCGGCGCCGAACCGGTGCGGCTCACGATTCCGGGCAATGATCTGCCACAGGTCTGCTATTTGCGAACACTGGCCGACAGCTGCCGCATCATCGAAAAGGCCCAAAACGCGAAACGCGCGGTCGTCATCGGGACAAGTTTTATCGGGCTGGAAGTGGCTTGGTCGTTGCGCCAGCGCAACCTTGAAGTCGAAGCAGTGGGCAGAGAATCGTTGCCGCTTGAAAAAGTTCTCGGCCGCGAACTGGGAAATCTGGTTCGGGAAACGCACCAGGCGAACGGCGTGAAATTTCATCTGGGCAGGACACCGAAAAAGATCGGCGATGGATATGTGGAGTTGGATGACGGAACGCGATTGGACTGCGACCTGGTAGTGGTGGGAGTCGGGGTGCGCCCCAACACAAAGCTTGCGCAACAGGCAGGCATCGCGACCGACGACGGCGTGTTGGTCAACGAATTTTTGGAGACCAATGTGCCGGGAATTTTTGCCGCGGGCGACATTGCGCGGTGGCCCGATCCGCGCGCCGGACGCATCCGGGTCGAGCACTGGGTCGTGGCGGAACGACAGGGCCAGACCGCGGCGCGCAACATTCTGGGGGCGCGCGAGCCGTTTCTCGCGCCGCCATTTTTCTGGAGCAATCATTTCGATTTGCACATTCACTATGTGGGGCATGCCGGCGCGGGCGATCGCGTGAGAGTGGCCGGCAATCTGCAGGCGAGAAATGCCTCGGTAATTTTCTGTTCGGGCGGGAAGGTTACCGCGGTAGCAAGCGTTGGACGGGACCGCGAAAATCTCATGGCGGAAGTGGCGCTGGAACGCGGCCGGGAATTTTCTCCTGCCGGGGAGATCGGCGCGTCTGGCTGACGCCGTCGCCGCTCTGCCTGACGTAAAAGTGACGCTTCGTATGCAGCCTGCGAGAATTTTTCTCGCAGCGATTTGAGAGACTGGCCAGAATCAGCCTGTGATCAACTTGCTGCAGCCGGGCGCAATCCTGATCGGGGCGGACGTTGTCAGAGCGCTAAATCCGCAGTCGCCGCAAACGCGTGCGATTGCGGATCTGGCAGCGGTCGTTGGCATAGTCATGGCCTTGATTTTTGCGGTCGTGGTGGGGCTGGTCGCCTATGCGTTACTCTTTTTTCCACGGTGGCGTGAGGGGGAGCCGGATCCAGGCCAGGGATGCGGCAACAAGACGATCGAAATCGTATGGACTGCCGTGCCTCTGGGGATCGTGACAGCGCTCTTTATTTTGGCAGCGCGGACCATGGGTATCTCCGATCCGCCGCCGCCGCCGCGGCCCGATATTGTCGTGATCGGGCATCAATGGTGGTGGGAAGCGCGCTACGATTCCGGCGCCATTGTGGCCAACGAAATTCACATTCCCGTGGGCAAACCACTGGCGCTGAAACTGGATTCGGCCGACGTGCTGCACGAATTTTGGGTGCCTGAGCTGGCGCGAAAAATCACCACGGTGCCGGGTCATCCCAATCACATCTGGATTCAGGCGGACAAACCGGGGACGTACCTGGGGTTTTGCTCGGAATTTTGCGGAACGCAACACGCCTGGATGCACTTTCTGGTGGTGGCCGAACCGCAGGAAGAGTTTGAACAATGGGAACGCGCCCAGGCCGCGGCTGCGCTGCCGCCGGTGGCGGAGACTGCGAAGAAAGGCCTTGCGTTATTCGAACAAATGAGCTGCGTGAACTGCCACGCCATCAAGGGCACGACCGCTTCGGCGACGGTTGGCCCTGACCTGACGCACGTTGCCAGTCGCAAACAACTGGGCGCGGGCATTGCAAGCAACACGCCGGAAAATTTGCGCCGCTGGTTGCGCGATCCTCAGAAGATGAAAGTGGGGGCGAAGATGCCGGATTTTAAACTGACTGACGAACAAGTGACGCAACTGGCTGCTTATCTCGAGACACTGAAATGAACGCGGACACGATCCCCTCGGCCATCACGCGGCTGCTGACGCCTGCGCAGCGGCAGCACTGGGAACTGGCCTGGCTCTCAAGCGTGGATCACAAACGCATCGGCATCCTTTACATGGTGACAGGCCTCGTATTTTTCGTCGCGGCGGGCTTGGAAGCGCTCCTGATCCGGCTGCAACTGGCCGTGCCGAACAACCACTTGGTGAGCCCCGACACTTACAACTGGCTGTTCACCATGCATGGCACAACCATGATTTTTCTGGTGGCGATGCCAGTGCTGTTTGGAATCGCCAATTATGTGCTGCCGCTGCAAATTGGCGCGCGCGACATGGCTTTTCCGCGCCTGAACGCCTTCGGGTTCTGGCTGGTGCCCTTTGGAGGCATCCTGCTGCATTTCAGTTTTTTGGCCGGCGGACCGCCGGCGGTGGGCTGGTTTGCGTACGCGCCGCTGAGCGAGACGCCTTATTCCTCGCAGCCGGGCGTGGATTACTGGGCGGTATCGCTTCTTGTGCTGGGGATCGGTTCGGTGAGCGCCGGCATCAACTTTATCGTGACAATTCTGACGCAGCGCGCTCCGGAGATGAGCCTGCGGCGGCTGCCGTTGTTTAGCTGGATGATTTTCGTCAACTCGTTCCTGGTGATCCTGGCCCTGCCAATTCTCAACGCGGGTCTGGTGATGTTGCTGATTGATCGTTTGCTGCAGGGCCGGTTCTTTCTTCCCTTCGGCGGCGGCTCGGCGATCATGTGGCAGCATATCTTCTGGGCTTTTGGACACCCCGAAGTGTACATCGTGGCCATCCCGGCATTCGCCATCCTTTCGGAAGTGATCCCGGTGTTTTCGCGCAAGCCGATTTTTGGCTATGAATTCGTCGCCGTCTCCACGGTGGTGATCGTTCTGTTAAGCCTGTTGGTGTGGGCGCATCACATGTTTACGGTCGGGCTGGGACACACCGTGGATCTCTTCTTCGTTGCAGCCAGCGTGCTGATTGCCGTTCCCACGGGGGTGAAGTTGTTTAACTGGAGCGCAACCATGGTGGGCGGCCGGGTGCGCTTCACTACTGCGATGCTTTTCTGCATCGCGGCGCTGCTGCAATTTCTTATCGGTGGACTTACTGGTGTGAGCCACGCCATCGCGCCGCTGGATTGGCAGACGAAGAACAGCTACTACCTGGTGGCGCATTTTCACAATGTCTTTGTCGGGCTAATCGTGTTCGCGATTCTGGGCGGGCTTTACTACTGGTTCCCCAAAATGAGCGGGCGAATGCTGTCGGAGCGCATCGGCAAATGGACGTTTTGGCTGATGACCATCGGGTTCAACCTCACGTTCATGATTCAGCATCTGCTCGGCTTATCCGGCATGCCCCGGCGCGTTTTCACCTATCCCGATCTGCCGGGCTGGGGCGCAATGAACTTGATCTCGACCATCGGCGCATTCTTCATGGCCGCCGCTTCCATTCTTTTTGTTTGGAATGTTGTGACCAGTCTCTTCCGCGGAAAAGTTGCCGGAGAAAATCCCTGGAACGCCTGGACGTTGGAATGGGCGACCAGCTCGCCGCCGCCCCATGAGAATTTCGACGCGCTGCCACCCATCCGAAGCAGGCGACCGCTGTGGGACGTCGCGCATCCCGAGAGGCCGGACCCGGTGGTCCCTCTGGGAGGAACACTCGATGCGTTTCGACCCGACCGAAATAAAGCGGGTGTCCTGACCTTCATCATTTCCGAGGCCGGCTTCTTTGGCGTGTTGATGCTGGCTTATCTCTTTTACAACGCGACCCCCACGAGCGGCCCGGGCTGGCATCAGCTGGATGTGCCGAAGACTTTCATCTTTAGCGTGTGCCTGTTTGTCAGCAGTTTCACCATTTGGCGTTCCGAAGTTGCGCTGCGCTCAGGCAGAACAGCAAAAATGATCGGATGGCTGACGGTCACGATTTTGCTCGGCGGAATTTTCATGGTCGGTCAGGGATTGGAGTACTGGCATCTTTTCCGGAGCGGGGTGAGCATTGGCCTGGATCTTTTTGCCGGCACATTTTTTACGCTCACCGGATTTCACGGCCTGCATGTTTGCGCAGGTTTGCTGGGGCTTCTGGTTGTGCTGGGCGTGGCGCTGTGCGGCGGGGTCAAGAACCGCGAAATGCCGGCGCTTGGGCCAGTTGGTTACTACTGGCACTTCGTCGATGTCGTGTGGGTGTTCGTTTTTTCGATCGTGTACCTTTGGCCTTTGCTGCGATGACAACACAACAATTTCTGGTCTCGAGCTGGAGCTGGGATGGGGCGGCGGTGGTCTTTAGCGCACTGGCTATGCTGGCTTATGTTTGGAGGTTTGGCGTGAATGGCCGGATGTGGTATTTGCTGGCGGCGGTGGGCGCGTTTCTGCTGAGCCGGATTTCGCCGCTGAATACACTTGCGGCTGGCTATCTTTTCAGCGCACACATGCTCGAGCACATTTTGCTGTTGCTGATTGTGCCTGCGCTGACGCTGATGAGTCTGCCCCGGCAAGTGTCTCTGCCCTGGGGCAGGTCGCTGCCGGCGCATTCTTTGATGGCGTGGCTGGCTGGCGTGAGCGCGATGTGGTTGTGGCACGCCCGCCCGCTCTGCAACGCGGCAGTCTCTTCGAGACTGGTCAGCGCGCTGCAAATTGGTTCGCTTTTGGGGCTGGGAGCCATTTTCTGGCGACCGATTCTCGCGCCGCGCGAAACGGAACGCATGTCGCCGCCTGGCGCGGTCTTTTATCTCTTCAGCGCCTGCGTGGCGTGCAGCGTTTTGGGAATTCTGATCACTTTTTCACCCGTGAAAGTATGTCCCATTTACTTGCAACCGCCGAACGACAACCAGGCGGTTCTTGAGTTGATTCAGGTTGGCTGGGGAATCACTCCGGAAAAAGATCAGCAGATCGGCGGACTACTGATGTGGGTGCCGATGTGCCTGGTGTATCTGAGCGCAATCGTTGCGCAACTGGCACGCTGGTTCGCACAGCCTCTTGCCGGTCCGCAACCGGCAGAGAGGGGTTCATCATGAAGAGGCCGTTTTGGGATTTGCTCTGCTTATGAGGAACGAAAACGAATCTGCTTTGCGCGAAGGCTGGAAGGCGCTGCCTGCGGAAACGCTGCCGCGCCCAAATTTTTTCCCGGCCGGTCTGGCGATGGGGACAACTTTTATTTTATGGGGTTTGATTACTTCATGGGTCATTCTGGCTGTCGGCGTGGCTCTTTTTGTGGCGGCGCTGGCCGGATGGATCTACGAAATTCTCCGTGAACGAAGTCACAGCTGATCCTTTATCGTCACAGAATGGGCGCGCGCCGGATGAGATCAGCCGGCGGCGTTTTTTGGAGAAGCTTTGTTTGGGGCTGGGCAGCCTGTGCGCGGCGATTCTGGCGATCCCGGTGGTTGGTTTTGTCGTTGCGCCTATTTTTCGAAGAACCACGGGCAAATGGGTCGGGGTCGGCAAGATCACGGATTTTGAGATCGGCAAGACGGTGAATGTAACCATAACCGATCCGTCGCCGCTGGCGTGGGCTGGGATCACTGCCAGAAGCGCCCTCTGGCTGCGGCGGGTGAACGAGACGGAGTTCATCGCCTTTTCGGTCAATTGCACGCATCTGGGCTGCCCCGTGCGCTGGCTGGCCGATGCCGATTTGTTCATGTGCCCGTGTCACGGCGGCGTTTACTACAGTGACGGCACAGTTGCGGCCGGGCCGCCGCCCAAGCCATTAATTCGTTACGAAGTGCGGACGGCCAATGGCCAGGTGCAAATCAAGACGATGGCCATTCCCATTACGACCACGCTATGAAACGATTGATCGCGGCGTGGTGGCGCTGGCTGGATGATCGGGTGGGGATTTCGGCGTTGCTCGGGCCAAGCCTGAAACACCTCGTGCCGCGCGATGCGCGCTGGTGGTACGTATTCGGCAGCGCCACGCTGCTGGCCTTTGTGGTTCAAGTGGTCACGGGTGTGGCGCTGGCTTTCTCCTACGTTGCCTCCTCGTCGCAGGCGTACGAGACGTTGCAGTTCATCACCAATCAGGCGCCCTTTGGGAGGTTCCTGCGGGGAATGCATTACTTTGGCGCCTCGGCCATGGTGTTGATGGTGGGCGCGCACATGGCCCAGACGTTTTTGTTCGGCTCCTACAAGTTCCCGCGGGAGATGAACTGGACCACCGGCGTTCTGTTGCTGGGATTTACCCTGGTGATGGGATTCACCGGTCAGCTGCTGCGTTGGGATCAAACAGCGGCATGGTCGGTGGTTGTCGCGGCGGAGCAGGCCGGGCGCGTGCCGTGGGTGGGAAATTTTTTGGCGCAATTTATCCTGGGCGGTACAACGATCGGGGGCGCTACTCTCAGCCGGTTTTTTGCCATTCATGTTTTCATCATGCCGGCGATCATGTTTGTGTTCATCGGATTGCATCTGTTGCTTGTACTGCGCCACGGCATTGCTGAACCCCCGGTGGCGGGTAAACCGGTGGATCCGCAAACGTATCGGCAGGAGTATCACGAGCTGTTGCAGAAGAGGGGCCATCCTTTCTGGCCCGAAGGAGCGTGGCGCGATTTTGTTTTTGGCACGGCGTTAATCGTGGTCATTGCTCTGCTTGCATTTTTTGTGGGGCCGCCCCCTTTGGATAAACCGCCCGACCCCAGTATTCTGAAGGCCGATCCGCGGCCGGATTGGTATTTGCTCTGGTATTTCGCACTGCTGGCGCTGATTCCACCGCAGATGGAAAGCTATGTGATGGTCCTGGCGCCGGCGGTGATCGGCATTTTGTTGCTCGCGGTGCCGCTGCTCAATAACCGGGGCGAGCGGGCGCCGTCACGTCGGCCATGGGCGATTGCCGTGGTGTTGCTGAGCGTGATCATGATCGGCTCACTTTGGATCGCAGGCGCGCGAGCGCCGTGGTCACCGAATTTTGATCCCCGGCCACTGCCGGAGAAGATCGTCGGCGCCACGAGCGGTCCCGTTTTTGAGGGGGCAAAGTTGTTTCGCCACAAAGGCTGTCTCAATTGCCACCTGATCGATGGTTACGGCGGCCGACGCGGTCCCGATCTCACTTATATTGGCGACAAACTTTCAGAAAGCGACATGGTGATTCGAATCGTGAACGGCGGTGTGAACATGCCGGCCTTTGCCGATGCGCTTAAACCGGAGGAGCTGGCGCAGATTGTTGCCTTTTTGCAGTCGCGCAAGCATCCGTTTCCCGCAGGCACGCGGGCTGGCGGCAGATAGGTTCGCTGCGGGCGCGACTTTCCAGCATCGACAGCGAGGCGCGCTGGCAACCCGCGCGGAATCGACGGCCGCATTACTCGCTCACGACCGGATTGGACCAGCCTCCCGGCGGCGCGAGTGAATCGGCCTTTGCCGGGCCCCAGGTCTCCGGCTCATATTCCAGCGGCGGCGTCTCGGCTTTCAGGATCGGATCGACGATGCGCCAGGCTTCCTCGACGTAATCTTCGCGCGCGAACAAGGTTTGATCACCGCGCAGCGCGTCGGTGAGCACCCGTTCGTACGCTTCCATTTCCCTGGCGGTCGGGTGGCGACAGGCCAAAAGCTCGGTCAGCACACTTTGCGATTCGCCTGTGGGCGATGTGATATTCAAGCCGAAAGCCAGTGTTACATCCGGACTGATACGCAGCCGCACGTAGTTTCGCTGGAGCGCGTACTGCCGATACATGGTGGGCGGCTGGCGCAACCGAACCAGAATTTCGGTGCAGGTGACGGCGAGGCATTTGCCAGCGCGAATGTAAACCGGCACGCCGCGCCAGCGCCACGAATCAATCTCCAGCCTCAGCGCCACAAACGTTTCTACTTTGGAATCGGGAGCGACGCCCGGTTCTTTGCGATAACCTTGAAACTGACCGCGCACAACGTCGTTGGCTGTGAGCGCCGGAATGGCTTTGAGCACTTTTACTTTTTCATCGCGGATCGACTCACTGTCTGTGCGCACTGGCGGTTCCATGGTCAGGTTGCTCAGCACCTGGAAGAGATGGTTTTGCACCACGTCGCGAATGGTGCCGACCTGTTCATAAAACGCGCCCCGGCCCTGCACGCCGAAGTTTTCCGCCATGGTGATCTGGATGCTTTCGATGTTCGAGCGGTTCCAAAATGGTTCCAGCATGGCGTTGGCGAATCTGAAAAAGAGCATGCTGTGCACGGGCTGTTTGCCCAGGTAATGATCAATGCGGAAAATTGCCTTCTCGCTGAAGGTTTCCAGCAGGATGTGATTCAGCTGGCGCGCCGAGGCGAGGTCGCGGCCAAAGGGTTTTTCGATGATTACTCGAGCGTTGCCGGTATTGCCGATCGAGGCGAGATGCTGCACCACCGTGCCAAACGCAGCGGGTGGAATTGCCAGGTAAAAGGCCGGTCGTTGCGCGTTGCCCAGCTCGCGTCGAATGGCCTGAAACGTCGCCGCATCGTTGTAATCGCCGCTGACGTAGCGGAGCAGGGAGCATAATTTCTCGAACGCGTTGGGATCCAACCCGCCGTGGTTTTGCACGCTGTCTCTGGCGCGCGCCACCAGCTGGTCGTGAGTCCACCGCGACCTGGCAACGCCGATCACCGGAATGTCGAGCGTGCCGCGTTTCACCATCGCCTGCAGCGCGGGAAAAATTTTCTTGTGCGCGAGGTCCCCGGTGATCCCGAAAAAGACCAGCGCATCGGAATGCGAGGCGTCGGTGGAATTCATGACATTTTGGCCACGGGTTTCTCGAGGTGTCCGCCAAAGCCAAAGCGCATTGCCGAGAGCACCTTGTCCTGAAAATCGGCCTCGCCTCGCGAAGCGAACCGCTCGTAAAGCGCGGTGGTCAACACCGGCACGGGCACTCCCTCGTCAATCGCTGCCTTGATCGTCCAGCGGCCTTCACCCGAATCGGACACGCGTCCGGCGAATTTTGCCAATTGAGGATCCCCAGCGAGCGCGCTGGCGGTCAGGTCGAGCAGCCAGGATGTGATAACGCTGCCACGCCGCCAGACCTCAGCCACGTCGGCAAGGTTAATATCGTACTGGTAATTTTCGGGTCGGCGCAGAGGCGCGGTTTCGGCGTCGGTGACGCTTTGACGTTTGCCGATGTTTGCCGAGCGCAAGACGGCCAGCCCTTCGGCGATCGCCGCCATCATGCCGTATTCGATGCCGTTGTGCACCATCTTCACAAAGTGACCGGCGCCGCTGGGGCCGCAGTGCAGATAACCCTGTTCGGCGGTGCCGCCGAGTTTTTCGCGGCCTGGTGTGCGGGGGATATTTCCGATGCCCGGCGCCAGCGTGGCGAAGATGGGATCAAGCCGCTGCACGACTTCGTTTTCGCCGCCGATCATCAAACAATAACCGCGCTCCAGACCCCACACGCCGCCGCTGGTGCCGACATCCACATAGTGAATCCCATGCGCCGCCATTTGTCTGGCACGGCGGATATCGTCCACATAATAGGAATTGCCGCCATCGATGAGGATGTCTCCGTTTTGGAGGAGCGACGAAAGCTCCTGAATAACTTCATCTACGATCGCGGCCGGCAGCATCAGCCAGATGGCGCGCGGTTTTTCGAGTTTGTTCACCAGATCGGCCAGCGAAGTGGCTCCGGCGGCTTTTTCTTTTACCAATTCAGCGACCGCCTGGGCCGCGCGATCGAACACCACGCACTGGTGTCCGCCGCGCATCAGTCGCCGAACCATGTTGGCGCCCATGCGTCCCAGACCAATCATTCCAAGTTGCATTTTTTGTTCCTTTCCAATGTGCTCCTCTTCAGGGGCGAGTTTCGTTCTTCGTTGTTTTGTCTGAAGCTCGTTTGGCGGTCCGCGGCGCGCGCGCGTTCCATTTCCAGTCGCGAATCTCTGGCATGTCCTGACCATGCTCATCGATGTATTGCTTGTGCGCGATCAATTTGTCCTGGAGCATTTGTTTCAGGTAAGCGGCTCTGCCGCTCAGGCGCGGGACGCGCCGGATGACGTCCTGCACCAGGTGGAAACGATCGAGCTCGTTTAGCACGGTCATGTCAAAGGGCGTGGTGATAGTGCCTTCATCCTTGTAGCCGTGCACGTGCAGGTTTGCATGGTTGGTCCGCTTGTAGGTGAGCCGGTGAACGAGCGATGGATAACCGTGGAAGGCAAAAATGACCGGTTTATCCGCGGTGAACAACGAATCAAAATCCGGGTCTGGCAACCCGTGAGGATGCTCGGTTGCGGGTTGAAGCTTCATCAGGTCAACCACGTTGACCACGCGGATTTTTAGCTCGGGAAAATGCCGGCGCAGAATGGAAACAGCGGCCAGCGTCTCCAGGGTGGGCACGTCTCCCGCGCAGGCCATGACGACGTCAGGCTCCGAGTTGCGATCGGTGCTGGCCCATTCCCAGATGCCGATCCCCTTGGTGCAATGGGCGACAGCTGCTTCCATGTCCAGCCATTGCGGGGCGAGATGCTTGCCGGCCACTACCACATTGACGTAGTGGCGGCTGCGCAGGCAATGATCCATGACCGACAACAGACAATTGGCGTCGGGAGGCAGATAAATCCGCACGATCGACGCTTTTTTGTTTGCGACGTGGTCAAGAAAACCGGGATCCTGATGCGTAAAGCCGTTGTGGTCCTGCCGCCAGACGTGTGACGAGAGAAGGATATTCAAGGATGCGATTTTACGGCGCCATGGCAATGCCGCGCTCACTTTCAACCATTTTGCGTGTTGATTGAACATCGAGTCCACGATGTGAATGAACGCTTCGTAGCTGTTGAACAATCCGTGGCGCCCGGTGAGCAGGTAACCTTCCAGCCATCCTTCGCACTGGTGTTCGCTCAACACTTCCATCACGCGGCCCGCCGGGGCGAGATATTGATCAGTCTTGATCGTGCGTGCGTCCCACTGGCGGTTGGTGGCCTCAAACACCGCGTTCAACCGGTTCGAAAGCGTCTCGTCCGGCCCGAAAATCCGGAAGTTTCGCGCCTCCTGATTGAGCCTGATTATGTCGCGCAAAAATTCCGCCAGCACGGAGGTGGCGCCGGCTTCAGTTGCGCCTGGCGCGGGGACCTTCACTGCGTAATTGCGAAAGTCCGGCATCCGCAGATCGCGCAATAACTCTCCGCCGTTGGCATTTGGGTTGGCGCCCATGCGGCGCGAGCCTTTGGGCGCCAGCTCGGCCAGCTCCGGTCTGAGCCGGCCGTTCTTGTCGAAGAGTTGGTGTGGGCGGTAACTTTTCAACCATTTCTCGAGCAGCTTCAGATGCCTGCGGTTTCCCGCCGGTTCGGACAAGGGAACCTGATGCGCGCGGAAAGTTCCCTCTACCGGCTGGCCATCGACCACCTTCGGTCCGGTCCAGCCTTTTGGTGTGTTGAGCACAATCATCGGCCAGCGCGGACGCGCGGTGTCGCCATTGCTGCGGGCGTGGCGCTGGATGCGCTGAATCTCCGCGATGACCTTGTCCAGCGCGGCGGCCATTAACTGATGCATCTTCGCCGGTTCATTGCCTTCTACAAAATGCGGTCTCCAGCCGCAGCCACGCAGCAATTGTTCCAGCTCGTCGCGCTCAATCCGCGCCGGCACCGTGGGATTGGAGATCTTGTAACCATTCAGGTGCAAAATCGGCAGCACCGCGCCGTCGGTGATGGGGTTCAAAAATTTGTTCGAATGCCATGCGGTGGCCAGCGGGCCGGTCTCCGATTCGCCGTCGCCGATCACGCAGGCCACGACCAGATCGGGATTGTCAAAAGCCGCGCCGAAGGCGTGCGAGAGCGAGTAACCGAGCTCGCCGCCTTCATGAATCGAGCCGGGCGTTTCTGGCGCGACATGACTGGGAATGCCCCCTGGAAAGGAAAATTGTTTGAACAATCGTTTCAGACCGGCTTCGTCCTGACTGACGTTGGGATAGATTTCGCTGTAGGTGCCTTCCAGGTAAGTGTTGCCCACAAGAGCCGGTCCGCCATGTCCCGGGCCGGCGATATAAATCATGTTCAGGTCATACTTCTTAATCACCCGGTTCAGGTGCACGTAGATAAAATTCTGCCCGGGCGTGGTGCCCCAGTGTCCCAGCAAACGCGGCTTGATGTGCTCGTGGCGCAGCGGTTTTTTCAGCAGCGGATTATCGAGCAGATAAATCTGGCCGACCGACAGATAATTGGCGGCGCGCCAGTAGGCGTCCATTCTTCGCAACAATTCGGGCGATAACGCTGGCTCCGATTTTTTCATGGGGTTTCTCCTTTCAAAAAACGACAGACGGCTTTTGCAATCATCAATTCTTCGTCGGTGGGAATAACGCGCACGGCCACCCGGCTGGCGCTTGTGGAAATCAGCTCGGCATTGGCGGCGTTCTGTTGTTGATCCAGCTCAATTCCGAGAAATTCGAGTCCGTCGCAGATGCGGGTGCGGATGTCGGGAGCGTTTTCGCCGATCCCGCCGGTGAAGACCAGCGTGTCGAGCCCGCCCAGTGCCGCGGCGAACGCGCCGATCCATTTTTTGGTTTGGTAACAGAAGAGCGCGACGGCGTCCGCTGCGCGCTGGTCCTGGCCTTCACGCGCCAGCAAGTCGCGCATGTCGGAGCTTGTTTCGGACAGGCCAAGCAAACCGGAGTGCCAGTTGACCATGGCGTGGAATTGTTCCGCCGTCATGTGCTCTGTGCGCGCGAGATACCCGACGAGACCGGGATCGATGTCGCCCGAGCGCGTGCTCATTGGCAGCCCGGCGGCGGGCGTGAACGCCATGCTGGTGTCCATCGGCGCGCCATCGCGCACGGCAGCCAGGCTGGCGCCGTTGCCGAGATGGGCGAGAATTACCCGGCCGTTCATGCGCGATTGGGTCATCAGATACTGGTAGGACAATCCGTGAAAACCATAACGTTGCACGCCCTGGTTTTGATATCGGCGCGGGATAGCCAGCAACTTCGCCACGCGCGGCATGGCAGCGTGAAAGGCGGTATCGAAACAGGCCACCTGCGGGAGGTGGGAATATTTTGAAGCGAAAAATTCCATCAGCCCGATTTCGGCGGGCAGATGTTCCGGGTCGAACGCGCTGATGCGCCGCAGCTCTGATAACATGGCGTCATCTACGCGCTGCGGCTGACGATAAAGCGCGCCGCCATGCACGATGCGATGGCCAACGGCGGCGAAGCGCGGCGCGCCGGCGGATCCTGGAATGCGTTCCAGAAGCGACTCCAGCGCCGCCACGTGATTGGGCGCTGAGATTCGAGCGCGATCCGGTTTCGGTATTTTAAAAATGAGCGACGCGTTCTCCGATCCGATCCGGTCAACCGAACCGGCGAGTCTGCGATCCAAAGCGCCCTGGGCGTGGAACAGGGCGAACTTCAGGCTCGACGAACCGGCGTTGAGAACCAGCAGAGGCTTTTCCGCTTGCAGGTTCATGCCTTTTGCAAGTCAGCCAGATCGCACCGCAACAAATCGGCGATTTGCTGGATGTTCACATCGGCCGGCGGATAATTGGCGAGCGCTCCGGGATCGGTTGCGTAATGGCCCTGCCTCACGAAAACCGTCGTCACCCGCCTGGCCCAGATCTTTTTCACCGCGGCAAGAATGCGCAGCTTGTCGTCCACGATCACGTAGTGCTCTGCCGGGTAACGTCGCTGGACATCATCCAGTTCCTGTTCCTTGTGAATGTAAATCAGCACGCGATCTGCGACTGCATTGGCCAGACCGGACCGGCGGATTTTGAGCGGCTGAAAAACCACGTCGCCATCCGAGAGGATTACCGTCGGCCCGAGCTTCTCCGCGTATTTGATCGCTTCCAGCGCTCCCGGGAACAGACGTTCTTGGAACGGGTACTCCAGGAGAAAACGGGAGACGGCCAGCAGGTGAAAATCGCGCGGGAATTCCGCGCGGTAGCGCTGTAGCGCGCCCAGATAATCGGCGTAACCCAGTTCCGTGCGCAACTGCTCAAAAATGCGCCAGTATTCGCGAGCCTTCCCGGCGCCGACTTCGGCAACCAGATAACGCTGCAGCTCGGCTTCGACGGTGTCGTTATCAAGCAGTGTGTTATCCACGTCGAACAAGAAAACCATGGGCATTGTTCCAGACACCTCTTCGTTCATCGTTCATTTCATCGTGCTGTGCGAAAGCCGGCTCGTCCACTGCAATTTGCCTGGCGCCATGTCGGGAGAAGTGCGTTTCCGGTTAAAGCCGCGAAGCGGCGGCGAATCGCTTCTTCAATTTCTTTTCCAGATACGCCTTCAAGGCGACTGCGCTGTTGCGTTGCGTGTCGCGCGCGCTGTAAAGGAGCGTGATTTTGCCTTTGCGGGCGGCCTTGAGCAAGGGCTGCCAGAATTCCGGATGAGCATCGAGTTCCATGGCGTACCGGCGCTGGAATTGGGGCCACTTGGCCGGTGCGTGACCGAACCATTTGCGCAACGCGTCGCTCGGCGCGACCTCCCTGAGCCACGCGTCGATGCGCAATGCTTCTCTTTTCATCCCGCGCGGCCAGAGGCGCTCCACGAGGAAGCGCGGGCCATCGCCTGTCGCCGGCTGTTCGTACACGCGTTTTGTC
>Ga0209581_1000969_pt1 | contig 40195 bp, 37 predicted proteins | sample Coa_R2_FD_187160 | JGI IMG/M metagenome (GOLD analysis project Ga0209581, IMG submission 187160) | Surface soil microbial communities from Centralia Pennsylvania, which are recovering from an underground coalmine fire - Coalmine... | ecosystem: Environmental > Terrestrial > Soil > Unclassified ...
GCCTCCCCTCCGCTGTTCCCGCTGTTTTATCAGGGAAAAGATCAGCCATCGCCGCACCCGCGCCAAACCCGCGTGCCGGTATAGAACAAAACGGGTACAAATGTCAAGCCGATTCGCCGCCCGGTACAGGGCTATCGCATTTGACCGATGATGGACCGTGCGAAGTCGTCGGACCAGCCGGAGCGCTTCCGCTTTCGCCGGATTGAGAGGGAGGTCGGCTGCGGCGGAGGACATTGAGGGCAAGCTTTCGGAGGATGGCGAGGTTTTCGGCGCCGTGGTCCTTGCGGTTTCGCGCCCGATCCTCGTCGAAGGCGGTGTCGAGGACCCAATGCAGGCCATTCTCGATGGCCCAGTGGGCGCGCACCGCGGCGGCGAAGCGTTCGGCGGTGAGCCGTGCCGAGGACAGATAATAGCGCCGAGTCCGGCTGGTCCTGCCGTCGCGCTCGACCTCGGGCTCGACCATGGCGATGGTCGCGAGGGCCGGCATCTGCGGCTCATGCGGATAGCGGCGACCAGAGAACAGCCATGCGACGTCGTGGCTGACGGCGTGGCGGCGCACCTCGCGTCGGAATGAATGTCGTATCCTGTCCCCGCATGGCCTGACCTTTGATACCCTCGCCAGCAAAGAAAGACAGCTTGACCCCGTTGTCGTCAGAAGACTCCGTGATAGATTGGACGAAGCGATACTAGACGTCGCAATAATCATTGCGGGGCTTGATCAGAAGCGTGGACAATTTTTTGTTGTGGACGACCCCGGCGATTATGTTTCTGTAAGTCATAAGAATTTTCTGCGATCAGTATAGGACGAGAACACGGCGAGGCGGTGTTTGCCGAAGCAATGTATACAGATCGCGTGCCATGGACACAAGCTGTGCTCCTTTTATATTTTGCAAAGCGCCGCGCGGAATCTGCTCCGGGTGCTGGCGCCGACACTGATATCTATTGGATCAAGCCAGATGGGTATGGCTACATAGAGCCTCAAGCTTCGCTCATGGGCGCATTAGCCAACGTGCACCGCGATCGGGACCGACGAATGCAACGCGCTGTTCAGGCCGGACTGAGCGGTTGCGCGGTGCTATCTCGAGCTTACCGCTCAAGGTCGATCGGCGGGACTGAATGCTAATACTGTGGGGAGCGAATGAGTTTAGCGATCAGTTCGCTGGTAGCTATCGCGATGGGGTCCAGCGGATGTCTCGCGCAATAATTGTCGATCCATGCCGCCAAGCCGTTAGGGTCGGTGCCCCGGCTGATATCTCCGCCACGCGCTGGCGCTATCGAAGCGTTAAAAGAGGTCAGGTACCCCAGCACCCATGCTTCAGTAGTGCGAGCAACCAGCGTGTCATGCTGCCGCTCTTGAGTCCAAGCCCCACACGAAAGGTTTCCTTGCCCCAAGACCATGTATTGTTGCGCATTGCTAATACCGATACTGCTGAATATGCTGGAGGTGAGGAATATAGCAGAACGAATTGTCAGCATGAAGGACACCATCATATGATCATGTCAGCGATATCTTCGATCAACCGCATCCGATCCGTCACCTGAGCCGCCATCGCCAGCGTGACCCGCAGCGAGCGACGAATACGCGCGAAACCGTAATGGATATAATGGAGGCTAATCGCGCGCGAGTAGTTTTTCACCTTCTTGCTGAACGTATTCGTCAATCGGGTGAACCTACGCATCGACATGCGCGTGTTGAGGTTTTGCCGCTCAACGCAGCTCGTCGAGATGTGCTGCGGGTCCGGATTGCGAGTGCAGCAAAAGGTCTTGGTCCCTTGGGTCGAGGCGGGACTGTAACGGCCAGCAGGATGGGGAACCTCGCCGCACAGCTTGATAAGTTGAGCATAATCGACATCGGCACCAAAGCCGGCCTCGATTGCCTCAAGATAAACGCGATGCCCGTCTGTGGTAACCCGCACCCGGCTAGCGATAGGCGACCTGTTCATAGCGCGGAATTTTATGCGCCCTACGCGCAATCAAGCATCAAATCATTTTACCGGGCGTTTATTCCAGCGCGAGGGGGCTGCAACGCGGGCAATCTCGCGGCGCCTCTCCGGCGCGAAACGCTCGGCGCGTGCTTTGCCGCCGCGTAACCCGCCGAGCCGGCCGAGGGCGACGGCATGGGAGTTTTCTCGGTTTCTTCGATCAGCTCGTCTTCGGCGTCGCCGACTGATATTTCGACGCTGCGTTTGGCAAGCTGGTTCATGTCGCGCGGTCGCGCGGGGAGGGCTGCTTTGCTCATGTCGTGCAGTATATGACGCGACGAGGCGCACCCTGCAAAGGCAGTCAGGCATGATCAGCGTCAAATCGAGACACCACCCGCCGCACAGCGAGAAGCCCCGCCTTGGGGGAAAGGCGGGGCTCTGGCGTGCGGCGCTGTGCGCTAGGGGCCGATGGCGCCGCGGTTGCTGTCGACAACACGGCAAGCATCGTCTCAATCGCCGGTAGACCGAAGCGCACTTCGGGGTTATCCCTTTCGCGCCGCGCGCTCACAGGCCGAAATACTCGGCGTATTTCTTCTTGATCGTCGCGGTCAGCTTTTCCTGGGCGGCGGGGTCGGCCTTCATGATCTTGATCTCGGACAGCGGCCTGGCCCCCTGCGGGCTCGAGACGTCGGGGTGGAACGAGCGGATGCGGCCCATATCGACAAGCAGCTGCTGGCCTTCCCGGGAGAACAGGTAAAGCACGAACAGCCGCGCCGCGTTCGGGTGCGGGGCATCGACCATCAGCCCGGCGCCGCCGGGGATCGACGGCGTGCCTTCGGCGGGATAGACGATGGCGAGCGGCGCGCCCTGGGCAATCATCTGCAGCGGCAGGTATTCGCCGCCGTCGGCGGCGACCGGACGTTCGCCCTGGGCGACCTTTTTCGGCGGGTCGGCGGCGGACTGCACCTGCATGATGTGCTGCCTGCCGAGCTTCTGAAAGAATTCCCAGCCGAGGTCGCGGCTGATCTCGAAGGTCACGGTCATGATCGTGCCGCTATAGCCGGGATGCGCCTTGACGATCTTGCCGTCCCATTTCGGCAGCAGCAGGTCGGCAAAGCTCTTCGGCGCGTCCTCCGGCTTGACCAGCCTGGTGTTGTAGAGGATCGGCGACAGGGTAAAGCGTTCGGTGGCGAAGCAGCCGTCGGGATCGCGCTGGTCGGCCGGCCATTTCGCGGCGACGTCGGCGGGCACGAACGGCTGCAGCCAGCCTTCGGCCTTCCAGTGCAGCAGGGCGGTCATGTCCGAGGCCTCGACGACGTCGGCGGCGTGGATGCCGCTGGCGCGCTCCTGGGCGAGGCGCTGGAAGATGCGCTCGGCGCCGTTGCGTTCGACCTGGACGGCGATGCCCGGGTATTTCGCCTCGAACGCCTTGCCGATCTTCTCCGCCGTCTGCAGTTCGATCGAGGTGTAGAAGACGACGGTCCCTTCCTTCTTCGCGGCGGCGACGAGCTCGGGCGTCGCCGAACTCGGCGGCGGCGGAGCGGCCTCGGCGGCGGTGGTGGCGAACAGCAGGACCAGGGTCAAGCTCAACAGGCGGTACATCACTCCTCCCTTTTCAGCCGGCGAGAGCGCGGCACACATCCGGCGGCAGATACAGCGAGGCTGCGTCCCCGGCGGCAATCTCGACGGAGAGCGGTGCAGCGGCGCGCACCTGCTGGCCGTCGGCCAGTTCGATCAGATAATCGCGGCAGGACCCGAGATAGGCGTGGCGGACGACCCGGCCGAGCGCCCGGTTGGGCTCGTCCGGCGGCGGCCCGGCCGCGGCGGGGGCGACGACGACCTCGTGAAAGCGCACCGAGATCGCCGCCGCCGGCGCCGCGGTCGCGCCGGCGCCGCAGCGCAGGGTCAGCGCACCGCAGCGGTACAGCGCCTCGCCGATCCGGGTACCGCGAAAGATATTGCTGCCGCCGATGAAGCGGGCGACGAACTCGCTGTGCGGCCGCTGATAGATATCTTCGGGGGTGCCGACCTGCTCGACCCGGCCGCGGTTCATGACGACGATCGTATCGGCCGTGGTCATCGCCTCGGCCTGGTCGTGGGTGACGTAGATCGTCGTGTATTTGAAGGCGTCGTGCAGGCGGCGGATCTCGAAGCGCATCTCCTCGCGCAGGTTGGCGTCGAGATTGGACAGCGGCTCGTCGAGCAGCAGGGTCTCCGGCTCGACCGCCAGGGCGCGGGCGAGCGCGGCGCGCTGCTGCTGGCCGCCGGACAATTCGTGGGGATAGCGCGGCGCCAGATCGCCGAGCCGGGCGAGGTCGAGGATCGCGGCGATCCGCCGCTCGCGCTCGGCCCGCGGGATTTTGCGGATTCTGAGGCCGTAGCCGACGTTCTCGGCGATCGTCATATGCGGCCACAGCGCATAGCTCTGAAAGATCATCGACATGTTGCGCCGCTCGGGCGGCACGGTGCGGCCCGGCTCGGAAAGCACCCGGCCGCCGACCCGGACGGTGCCGCGGTCGGGCTCGATAAAGCCGGCGACGAGGCGCAGCGTCGTCGTCTTGCCGCAGCCCGACGGGCCGAGCAGGCAGACAAAGGCGCCGTGGTCGATGACCAGATTCAGGTCATCGACCGCGGCGGTCTCTCCGTAATACTTGCTGAGCTGCGCCAGCGCGACGTCGGCCATAGCCCTATTGCGGGCCGCCGCGCATCGAGGCCGGCTGGCCCGGCAGCTTGAAGTTGCGGCCGGTATTGGTGACCCTGCTCCCCGACACCTGCAACACCGACAGGTCGGAATCGAAGAAATTGCCGACATAGAGGCGGCTGCCGTCGGCGCTGAACACGGCGCCTTCGGGAAGCTGCCCGACGGTGACCTCGCCGACCCGGGTGACGGAGGTGCCCGATATCTTGAGCACGCTGACCGCGCCGCCCTTGTGATAGAACCAGCTCGAGGTCGGCTGGTTCGAGCCGCGCGCCTCGACCGACACGGCGATGTCGCCTTTCGGGCTGATCGCCAGGCCCTCGGGCGAGTCGCCGACGGTGACGTGGTTGATCACCCGCACCGGGTCGGCGGTGAGGTCGATGACGCCGATCGAGTCGGCGTTGCCGTCCGAGGTGCCGTGATTGCCGTTGTCGGCGGTCAGCGCGATCTTGCCGTTCGGGCTGATGACCACGTTGTAGGGAAAGATGCCGGTCGGCAGGTCGCGCTTGTCGTAGGTCACCTTGTCGCCGTCGATGGTCAACAGCGCGACCGCGTTGGCGGCGGCCTTGGCGACCAGCGCCCGCTTGCCGTCGGGCGAGATGGCGACGGCGGAGACCGAATCCGCCGGCTTGCCGACCTCGACCGAGCCGACCGGCTTGACCTCCTTGCCGTTGATCGACAGCACCGTGACGGTGCCCTCCGCGCGGTTGCAGACGAGCGCCATCCTGCCGTTGGGGGCGATCGCCATGCCCGAGGGCTGCTTGCCGGCGTGCAAGGTCGCGATCACCGCCGGCGGGTTCGCCGTCAGGTCGATGACGAAGAGGCGGTCGTCCGGGGCGGGGGTGAATTTGCCGTCCTTTTCGACCGCGTTCATCGAGTTGGCGACGAGCGCGAGCGAGCGGTCGGGGGTGATCGCCAGGTTGGTCGGCGGGCCGATCACCGTGTTGTCGAGCGGGATCGTCGCGACGATGCGCAGCGCGGCCGGCTTCGACATGTCGATGATCGACACGGTATCCTTGCCGGGCCCGGCCATCGTCGGCTTGCGCTCGGCGTCGAGGCCGGGCTTCTGGTCGTTGCCGACGATCATCAACTGCGCCTGCGCCGCCGCCGGGGCGAGGCCGGCGCACAGCATTGCCGCGACGGCGGCGCGGCCGAACGATGCGAATTCCCCCATAGCGTCCCTCCCTCTCTCGGTCTTGGCGCGGCCCCGGCTAAGCGAAGCGCTCGCAGGTCCTGGCCGCGGCGATGAAATCCTTGGCGTCCTCGGGCAAGAGCAGGCGCTCGGCAACCAGCGCCGCCGCCGCCCTTTCGACCGCCGCGACATAGCCGGCGCGGTCGCCGTAGCGCTCGGCAAGCGACGGGCGCGGGTCGCCGGCGGCCTCGCGCTCGGCCCGGGTCGCGGCAAAGGCGACGAACGAGCCGTCGCGGTCGGCCAGCTCGCTCGGCCGCTCGCGGTAGAGGTTCCAGCCGGTATGGGTGCCGAGCGGCGCGGCGATGCCGGGCAGGCGGATGCCGGCGACCTCGTTGCCGTCGGCATCGACGGCGGCGACGGCGGTCTCGTAGAACCGGCTCGGCCCCGCTTCGGGCGGATCGACCCAGTCGACCGGCGCGGCGATGCGGTTGCCGCTGCGGGCGACGGCAAAGCCGGGCACCGCCGGCATGCGCACGTGTTCGGCGGCGACGGCGGTGCCGGCGGCGCGGCTCGGCACCCGGCTCGGCGGCGGCGCCACGCCCTCGGTCACCCATTCCTCAAGCGCGACGAACAGGGCGCGCAGGGCGGGGGTCGCGCTGTGCGGATTGCGCGGGTTGAGGCACGGACCGGGGCGCGGATCGACGCCGGGCCGGCCGCCGTGCTGGGTGCCGGCGATCAGATAGGCGCGGGCGTTGTCGGGCAGGGCAAGGTCGGCGCCGGTCGCGGGATCGCTGTGGATCAGCGAGGCGCCCTTCTGCCAGTACTCGGTCGAGCTGTTGGTCTCGATCACCTTGGGGTCGCTCGCCCGCCCGCGCACCAGCGCGTCGCGCCGTCCCGACACCGGGTCGGTCGCCGCCGCGGTGCTGAACGGGAACCAGTTCTCCGGATAGAGCCGGTCCTCGTGCTGGGTGGCGGTGCGGCCGGGCATGCCGAAGCGGTGGTTGGCGAACACCTTGCCGGCGCCGGCGACGTGGCTGAACACGCCGTCGAAGACGCGCCGGCCGTCGCCGTCCTCGTTCATGCCGAGATCGAGAAAGGTGCGCAGGAAGCGGCCGCTCTGCGACACGCCGAAGGCGAGGGTGTGGCGGATCTCGCTCATCCCCGACAACAGCGGGTTGGGGATGCCGCCGCGATTGGCGCCGCGGTAGCGCAGGAACGAGACGAGGTCGCGCACGCTGGCGAAACCGATGCCGAGGATTTTCGGCTCGCTCGCCTCGTACCAGAACTCGTAGATCGTCCAGGGCGCGAATTTGCGCCCCTCCGGCAGCAGCCGGATCGTGCGGTTGTCGATGAACTCCCATTCGTCGGCGGGGATGTCGCGGCGGCGGTCGGCCTCGCATTCGCGCAGGGCGAGGCGGCACTTGCTGCGGTCGAGCGAGGCGGCGGGGTAGGGCAGGCGGTGGCTGGCGCCGTCGCCGGCGGCGCGGGTGCCGATATGGAACTCGTCGCGGATGCGGCCGCCGACCGGCGCCACCGGGAAGTCGCCGCCGAGCCCGTTATGGGCGCGCGGCGCGCCGGGGTCCCAGCCCGACCAGACGAGCGAATAGCCGCGCCGCAAGGTGAAGGCGAGGCCGGCATCGGCGCGGGTCTTCGGGTCGTTGGCGGCGGCGGGGTTGTTCGGCGGCGCGTCGTCGAGCAGTTGCAGGATGCGCTTGTTGCCGCGATTGGTCACGTCGTAGACGAGGATCGCGCTGCCGCGCTGCGGGTCCTGGGGCCGCAGGATGTCGTAATCGGTGGCCCATTCGACGAGGCCGGCGGCGTTGCGCGGCGCCAGCGCCAGGTCGGCGATGCCGGCATTCTCCGGGGCGGCGGGGTCGAGCGTGCCGCGGGCGGTGCCCTTGATGCGGACATAGGCGCCGGCCGCGCCGAATTCCCCGCCGTCGGCGAACGGCGCGATGTCGCTGACGCTGATGTCGGTGATCGGCATGGCGGGCTCTCCCTAGCCGGTGAAGGGCTGGCCGAAGCGCAGGTCGCACTCGTCGAGGAAGCGCAGTTCCGCCGGGGTCGAGACGCGGCCGAGGATCGGGTTGCGGTGCGGGAAGCGGCCGAACTCGGCGATGATCTCGAGGTGCCGGCGCGACATGTGCGCATCGCCCGGGCGCCCGGGAACCGGCGGCAGGGCGAGCAGCAGGTCGAGCCCGCGCCGCTGGTCGGCGAGCACCTCGCTGTGCTCGAACGGCAGGTAGAAGAACAGCCGCCACGCCGGCGGCACCTGCCGGTCGAAGCCGCGCGCCAGGGCCCGGTTCGTCGCCGCCAGGGCGAGCGCGTCGCTGGCGAAGGCGCGCCAGGTGCTGCGGAAGATGTTGCGCGGCACCTGGTCGAGCAGCATGACGAGGGCGAGCGCGCTTTCCGGCGCCTCCTCCCAGGCGGCGAGCCGGCCGGCGACGGCGAGCTCGTGATCGGCGGCGAAGCCGGCGCGCACCGCCGCGTCGTATTCCGGCGTGCTGCGGAACCAGATCTGGCGATGGTGATAGCGCTCGGGATCGCCCGGCGGGCCGAACCAGAAATCGAGAAAGGCGCGGGCGCGCTCGGGTAGGGGCGTCACCGCGCCCCTCCCGACGCCTCGTCGAGGATGCGCACGATGTGGCGGGCTTCGCGTCCGGTCGCGTCGGCGATCTGGTGGCGGCACGAGGTGCCGCAGGCGGCAAGGCGCGTCTCCGGCGGCGCGGCGCGCATCTTCGGCAGCACCCCCAGCTCGCCGATCTTCAGCGACAGGTCGTAGTGCTCGGCCTCGTAGCCGAACGAGCCGGCCATGCCGCAGCAGGTCGCATCGAAGGTCTCGACCGTGAGCTGCGGCACCAGCTCCAGCGCCTTGGCGGCGGCGGCGGCGGTGCCGAACGCCTTCTGGTGGCAATGCCCGTGCAGCAGCGCGGCGCCGGGCAGCGGCGCGCAGGCGAGGGCAAAGCGGCCGGCGGCGCGCTCGCTCGCGACGAACTCCTCGAAGAGCTGGGCGCGGGCGGCGAGCGCCGCAGTCTCGGCGCCGGGCAGCATCGCCGGGAACTCGTCGCGCAGGGTCAGCAGGCAGGCGGGTTCGAGCCCGACGATCGGGGTGCCGGCGGCGACCGCCGGGGCCAGCGCGTCGAGCATGCGGCGCGCCTCGGCCTTGGCCTCGCCGACCAGGCCGGCGGCGAGAAAGGTGCGGCCGCAGCACAGCGGCCGGCCGACCCGCGGCGTCGTCACCCGATAGCCGGCGCGGGTCAGCACGCGCTCGGCGGCGCGGGCGTTCTCCGGCTCGAAATAGCGGTTGAAGGTGTCGATTAGCAGCACCACCTCGGGCCCGCCGCCGCGTCCCGCGGCGCCGCGATAGGGGCGCGGCGACCAGCGCGGCAGGCTGCGCCGGGCGGACAGCCCGAACAGGCGCTCGCCGAGCGCGGCCAGCGCCGGCACCCGGTTGCGCAGGTTGAACAGCGGCGCCAGCCGCGCGGCATACGGGGCATAGCGCGGCAGATAGGCGAACAGCCGATCGCGCCGCGACAGGCCGTGCCGCGCCTGGTAGTGGTGGCGAAACTCGATCTTCATCTTCGCCATATCGACGCCGGTCGGGCATTCGCGGCGGCAGCCCTTGCACGAGACGCACAGCTCCATCGTCTCGCGCATCGCCTCGGAGACCAGGGCGTCGGGGCCGAGCTGGCCCGACAAGGCGAGGCGCAGCGTATTGGCGCGGCCGCGCGTCAGGTGCTGCTCGTCGCCGGTGGCGCGGTAGGACGGGCACATGACGCCGGGATCGGATTTGCGGCAGGCGCCGTTGTTGTTGCACATCTCGGCGGCGCTGGCGAAGCCGCCCCATTCCGACCAGTCGAGCACGGTGTCGATGGGCTCCTGGCGGTAGCCCGGCTTGAAGCGGAACAGGCTGCGGTCGTCCATCTTCGGCGGGCGGACGATCTTGCCCGGGTTGAACAGCCCGTCCGGGTCGAAGGTGTCCTTGACGGTCTCGAAGGCGCGGACGATGCGGCTGCCGAACATCGCCTCGTGGTGCTCGGAGCGGACCAGGCCGTCGCCGTGCTCGCCGGAATGCGAGCCCTTGTATTCGCGCACCATCGCGAAGGCCTCCTCGGCGATCGCGCGCATCTGGCGGGCGCCCAGTTCGAGCTTCAGGTTCAGCACCGGCCGCACGTGCAGGCAGCCGACCGAGGCGTGCGCGTACCAGGTGCCGTAGGTGCCGTGCTTTTCGAACACGCGGGTCAGCCGGTCGGTATAGTCGGCGAGGTCTTCGAGGCGCACCGCGCAATCCTCGATGAAGGAGACGGGTTTGCCGTCGCCCTTCATCGACATCATGATGTTGAGGCCCTCCTTGCGGACGTTCCAGATCGCGCTCTGGAACGCCGCGTCGGTCGCCTCGACGACCGAGCCGGGATGGCCGAGATCGCCCATCAATTCGACCAGCGCCTTCAGCCGCCGCAGGTTGTCGGCGGGATCGTCGCCGGCGAACTCGGTCAGCAGGATCGCCTGCGGCTCGCCCTGGACGAAGCGGTCGACGATCGGGCGGAACACCGGGTTGGCGCGCGACAATTCGATCATCGTGCGGTCGACCAGCTCGACCGCCGACGGGCCCAGCTTGACGATGTGCTGCGGCGCCTCCATCGCGCTGTAGAAGCTCGGAAAATGGCAGATGCCGAGGACCCGGTGCGGGGGGATCGGCGCGAGATCGAGCTCGATTTCGCTGAAGAAGGCGAGGGTGCCTTCGGAGCCGACCAGCAGGTGCGCCATGTTGTGGCCGCTGTCGGCGATCATGTCGATGTTATAGCCGCCGACCCGGCGCAGCAGCTTCGGAAAGCGCGCCTCGATCTCGTCGGCCTCGCGGCGGTGCAGGTCGCGCATCTCGCGCACCAGGGTGCGGTAGCGTTCGGGCGCGACGGTTTCGTCGAAATTGCCCGGCACCTCGGCGAAGCGGGCGGCGGTGCCGTCGGCGAGGATGGCGTCGATGGCGCGCACGTTGTGCACCATGTTGCCGTAGCGGATCGAGCGCGAGCCGCAGGAATTGTTGGCGGTCATGCCGCCGATCGTCGCCCGGTCGCCGGTCGAGACATCGACCGGAAACCACAATTTGTGCGGGCGCAGGCGCTGGTTGAGCCGCTCCATGACGACGCCGGGCTGAACCCGGACCCGCCGGTTGGCGAGGTCGAGCGCCACCACCTTGTCCAGGTACTTGCTGCAATCGACGACGAGGGCGCGGGCGACGGTCTGGCCGCATTGCGAGGTGCCGCCGCCGCGCGGCAGCACCGGCACGCCCTCCTCGCGGGCGATCTGCAAGGCGGCGGCGACATCGGCCGCGGTTTTCGGCACCACCACGCCGAGCGGTTCGATCTGGTAGATCGAGGCGTCGGTGCTGTAGCGGCCGCGGCTGAAGCGGTCGAACATGACATCGCCCTCAATCTCCCGCCGCAGGCGGGTTTCGAGGCGCGAGGCGGGAATATTGTCGAGGGGCATCACGTTTGCTCGCCGCGGGAAAGGGCCAGGATATGCCGTCTCGGGGCTTCGATACAAAAGGGATCGCCGCCGCGCCGGTCGTCGCCGCGCCCGACGGCGCAAAGGTGCGCATCCTGTGCGCGCTGAACGGCGGCAGCGCGGCCGTGTTTGTCCTGGAACCGGGCATGGTGACGCGCCCGGTCGCGCACCGCACGGTCGAGGAGGTCTGGTACGTGACCGCCGGAACCGGCCGCATCTGGCGCCGCCAGGGCGAGGCCGAGGCGGTCACCGAGCTGGCGCCGGGCACGGCGCTGACGATCCCGCTCGGCACCGCCTTCCAGTTCCGCAACGACGGCACGGAGCCCTTGACAATCTTTGCGGTGACGATGCCGCCCTGGCCGGGGGCGGACGAGGCCTACCCGGTCGAAGGCCGGTGGCGCCCGCGCGGGGTACCCCGGCTCCGCCGCCGTCGCGACGGTTTGTCCCGCGGCGCGCTGATACCTGGTTAACCGACTCGCCCTATAATTGCCGCAGTGCCCGCCACCGTACCTTTCCCGCCCGCTTTCCGCATCCGACCGACGCAACATGCCCAATGACATAGTCGAGCTTCCGTCCCTGCGGCCGGCGGGCCATCCCGGCGGCGCGGCCGAATCGGCGGTGCCGGTGATCGCCGACACCCCGGCGAGCGAGCGCGACATCGAGGACTTCAAGGCGACGGTGCTGGCGAAACTGGCGCTGTCGGTGGGCAAGGACGCCGAGGCGGCGACCGCGCGCGACTGGTTCGTCGCCACCGCGCTGGCCTTGCGCGACCGGGTCATCCATCGCTGGCTGGCGGTCAACCGCGCCAGCCATGCCGAAGGGCGCAAGCATGTCTACTACCTGTCGCTCGAATTCCTCACCGGGCGGCTGTTCAGCGACATCGTCGAGAACCTGCGGCTCGGCGAGGTGGTGACCCAGGCGCTGGGCGATCTCGGCATCGACCTCGACCGGCTGCGCCGGGCCGAGCCGGACCCGGCGCTCGGCAATGGCGGGCTCGGCCGGCTCGCCGCCTGCCTGATGGAGAGCATGGCCAGCCTGGCGATCCCCGCCTTCGGCTACGGCATCCGCTACGACCACGGGCTGTTCCGCCAGGTAATGCGCGACGGCTGGCAGCAGGAATATCCCGAGGACTGGCTGTCGTTCGGCAATCCGTGGGAATTCGCCCGGCCCGAGGTGGTCTACGACGTGCATTTCGGCGGCACGGTCGAGACGGAGGCGGGCGGCGGCGGCGTGCGGCGCCCGGTGTGGCGCCCGGCCGAGACCATCGAGGCGGTGGCCTACGACACGCCGGTGGTCGGCTGGCGCGGCCGCCATGTGAACTCGCTGCGGCTGTGGTCCGGCCGCGCCGTCGACCCGCTGCGCCTCGAACTGTTCAACACCGGCGATCATGTCGGCGCGCTCAGCGAGCAGGTCCGCGCCGAGGCGGTCTCGAAGGTGCTCTATCCCAGCGACGACACCGCGGCCGGCCGCGAATTGCGCCTGCGCCAGGAATATTTCTTCGTCTCCGCCTCGCTGCAGGACATCGTCGGGCGGCACCTGCAATATTACAGCGGGCTCGCCTCGCTGCCCGACCACGCGGCGATCCAGCTCAACGACACCCATCCGGCGATCGCCGTTGCCGAGCTGATGCGGCTGCTCGTCGACGTCCACCACCTGCCGTGGCAGGCGGCGTGGCAGGCGACCGTCGGCACCCTCTCCTACACCAACCACACGCTGCTGCCGGAGGCGCTGGAGACCTGGCCGGTCGAGCTGTTCCAGCGCGTGCTGCCGCGCCATCTCGACATCATCTACCGGATCAACGCCGAGCATCTCGACGCCGCCTGCCGCGCCGCGGGCGGGGAACGCCACGCGCATCCGGCGATCTCGATCATCGACGAGCGCGGCGAGCGGCGGGTGCGCATGGGCCATCTCGCCTTCATCGGCTCGCACAAGGTGAACGGCGTCTCGGCGCTGCATACCGAGCTGATGCGCCAGACCGTGTTCCGCGACCTGCACGCGGTCTATCCCGACCGCATCACCAACAAGACCAACGGCATCACCTTCCGGCGCTGGCTGCACCAGGCCAATCCCGGGCTGACCCGCGCGCTGGCCGAGATCTGCGGGCGCGAGGTGCTGGACGACGCCGGCGCGCTGATCCGCCTTGCCGACCATGCCGGCGACGCGGCGGTCACGGCGCGGCTCGCCCGGGTCAAACGCGCCAACAAGACCGCGCTCGCCCGGTTCGTCCGCGAGCAGCTCGGCCTCGTCGTCGATCCCGGCGCGCTGTTCGACGTGCACATCAAGCGCATCCACGAATACAAGCGGCAGCTGTTGAACCTGCTCGACACGATCGCCCGCTACCAGGCGATCCGCGCCGAGCCGGGGCGCGACTGGGTGCCGCGGGTCAAGATTTTCGCCGGCAAGGCGGCGCCGAGCTATGCCCGCGCCAAGCTGATCATCAAGCTGGCCAACGATATCGCCGAGGTGATCAACAACGATCCGGCGACCGGCGGGCGGCTGCGTCTCGTCTTCATCCCGAACTACAATGTCAGCCTCGCCGAGACGATCATCCCGGCGGCCGATCTGTCGGAGCAGATTTCGACCGCCGGGATGGAGGCCTCGGGCACCGGCAACATGAAGCTGGCGCTCAACGGGGCGCTGACCATCGGCACGCTGGACGGCGCCAATATCGAGATTCGCCGCCATGTCGGCGAGGACAACATGTTCATCTTCGGCCTCAAGGCCGAGGAGGTCGCGGCGCGCCGCGCCGCCGGCCGGCTCGACGCCGCCGAGGCGCTCGCCGCCGCGCCCGAGCTGGAGGCGGTGCTGGCGGCGCTCGAAGCCGGCGAGTTCTCCGGCGGCGACCGCGGCCGCTTCCGCGACCTGACCGAAGCGATCCGCCACGACGACCGCCACATGGTGGCCGCCGATTTCGCCGATTACCGGCGCGCCCAGGCGGCGGTCGACGAGCTGTGGCGGCGCCCCGCCGAATGGGGCCGCGCGAGCCTCTACAACACCGCGCGCATCGCCTGGTTCTCGGCCGACCGGACGATCTCCGAATACGCCCGCGACATCTGGGACGTGACGCCGCGCCCGGCGTGACGCGCGCTCTCGACCGCGCCGGCGGAATCGCGCACCATTCCCGGCAGCGTCCCGCGGACGAGGAGAGGCAAGCGATGGCCCAGCGTCTGATTTCCTGCGACGACCACATGGATCTCGGCCAGCTGCCGGCCGATCTGTGGCTGACCCGGCTGCCCGCCGAATTGCGCGACCGCGCCCCGCGCGTCGAGGAGCGCGACGGCCAGGCGGTATGGGTATGCGACGGCAAGGTGTGGGGCACCTGGATCGGCAAGAAGCCGGCGACCGGCGACAAACGCGCGGTCAAGCCGATCTACAACGCCTTCGACCGCGGCGGCATCTACGACCAGAGCGCACGGCGCCCGGCGGTGCCCGAGCTGCGCCTCGCCGACATGGACCGCGACGGGGTCGAGACCCAGGTGATCTTCGGCCCGATCTTTCAGATCAGCACCCAGGACCCGGTGCTGCGCGACGCCTGCTACCGCGTCTACAACGACTGGCTGCTCGAGTTCTGCGCCGCGGCGCCGCAGCGGCTGATCGGCGTGCCGATGCTGCCCGAGGGGCCGCAGCGCGCCACCGCGGAGCTGCTGCGCCTCGCCGGGCGCGGCGGGGTGCGCCAGGTCAACCTGCAGATCGCCAACATCGACCCCAAGCTCGACGACCCGGCATGGGAGTGCCTGTGGGACGCGCTCGAACAGACCGGCATCCTGTTGTCGTGGCACATCACCGTGTTTGCCGGCAAGCCGGGCGACCGCGCCGCCGGCAAGGCCGCCAGCGTGTTCGAAAACACCAAGTTCTTCATGGGCAATTTCCTCGAACCGTTTGTCGACCTGTTCGCCTGGGGCATCCTCGAACGCCACCCTCGGCTCCGCCTGGTGATGGCCGAGGCCGGCACCGGCTGGCTGCCCTGGCTGGTGCAGGAGCTCGACTACCGCCACTGGCGGCTGTGGGAGGCCAAGGAATACTGGGCCGACAAGGGCGGCAGCGCGCTCGAGACCAAGCCGAGCGAGCTGTTCAAGCGCCAGCTCTACGCCACCTTCCAGGAAGACCGGGTGGCGATGGCGCTGATCCCGTTCTTCGGCGAGGGGCACCTGCTGTGGGCCTCGGACTACCCGCACCCCGACAGCGTCTGGCCCCATTCGCAGGCGGCGATCGAGCGGCAGATGGCCGGCCTCACCCCGGCGATGCGCCGGAAGCTGACGCACGACAACGCGGCCCGGCTCTACGGGCTCGGCTAGGCGGCCGGTCCCGCGCCGCCGGCGCGGCAATTTCCGGGACGTTTCCGCGCGCCCGACGTTAACCATCCGGGCGGACGGCCGGCGCCAGGGTCCCGGCATCCCGCGTCTCCCGAGGGGGCCATGGCATCTTTGCAACTGACCGTCAGGAATCGGTTGCTTGCGGCGTTGCCGCCGCGCGACCTCGACCGGCTGCTCGACGAGCTGCGCCCGGTATCGCTGCCGAAAAAGCGGGTGCTGTACGCGGTCGGCGCGCCGCTCGACCACGTGTTTTTCATCGAAGAGGGGCTGGCCTCGGTCCTGACGACGATGGAAGACGGTGCGACCAGCGAAGTCGGCATGGTCGGGCCGGAGGGGATAATCGGCGCCTCGGCGCTGCTCGGCGGCCGCCATTCGGGGCAGCATATCGTCATGCAGCTTCCCGGCACCGCGCTGCGCATCGGCGCCGCCTCGTGCAAGCGCGTGTTCGACGACAGCCCCGGGGTGCGCAAGGTGATACTGCGCTTCGTCGAGGACCTGCTGAACCTGAGCGCGCAGACCGCGGCCTGCAACCGCCTGCATTCGGTCGAGCAGCGCTGCGCGCGCTGGCTGCTGATGGCGAGCGACCGGGTGGGAAGCAACGTGCTCGGGCTGACCCAGGAATTTCTGTCGGCGATGCTCGGGGTGCGCCGTTCCGGGGTCAGCGAAGCCGCCGCCGAGCTGCGGCGCTCGGGGCTGATCCGCTACCGGCGCGGCGAGATCACGCTCGTCGACCGCGCCGGTCTCGAAGACGCCGCCTGCGAGTGCTACGCGGCCGACCGCCAGCGCATCGAGCGCCTGCTGGACCCGGAGGTTTTTCGCAACAAATTGTAATTGTGTCCGGCGACGTACCGACCGCCGTAACGCGAGCAACGCATCATCTTCCCCGCGAATCCCGCAACAGGGGAGAACGTTGCCATGCTGGTTGTGCAAGTCGAGAAGCCGGAAAACGAGCCGCTCGGTAACTGGTTCTCGGAAATCCGCACCTGGCTCGACACCAACAACTGCGAGCCGTCGACCTTCGTGCGGACCGGCCGGCGGCTCGACCGGCTGATCTACCGCATCTCGTTCGCCGATCCCGCGAAGGCCCGCGAGTTCGCCCGCAGGTTCGCGCGGTACGCGCCGCTGACGCGGCGTCCGACCCTGACCGAGCGCGAGCAGTTCCGGGCCACAATCCGCCAGAGCGGCCTGGAGCGCCTGGTCGGGTAGTACCCGCCATCACCGGTCGGCTCGATCGCGCTACCGCCGGCCGTAGAGCCCGGTGATCCGCGCCGTCGCCAGCGCGTTGGCGCGCAGCGCGGCGGCGACCCGGGCGCCGGGGCTGTCGGGGCCGAGCGGCAACCGTGCCGTCTTCAGCGCATAGACGGTGATCTCGTAGCGGTGCGGCGCGCCGGGCGGCGGGCAGGGGCCGCCGTAATGCGAGAAGCCGAAATCGTTGCGCCCTTCGCCCGCCCCGGCCGGCAGCAGCCCCGGCGTGCCGGCCCCGGCATTGGCGGCGAGGCCGTGCACCCCGGCCGGGATGTTGAACACCGTCCAATGCCACCAGCCGCCGGGCGCGGGCGCATCGGGGTCGTACATCGTCACGCCGAAGCTCTGCGTCCCCGCCGGCTCGCCCGACCACGCCAGCGCCGGCGAGCGGTTCTGCCCCTGGCAGCGGGTGTGGACCTGGGCCATGCCGATCGTGCCGCCATCGGCGAAATCCGGCGTCGTCACCGTGAACCCGGCGGCAACCCCCGGCGCGGCCGCCAGGACAAGCGCCACCGCCAGCATCAATGCGCGCATCCGTGCCTCCTGCGTCTCCATCGTCTCGCCGGTCATCCTGCTCCCTTGACCCCGGCGCCGCCATCCGCCACACCCGGGCGGCGATGGCAGAGAACCGCGACATCATCTTCGAGCGCGACGGGCCCGTCGGCCTCGTCACGCTCAACCGGCCCCAGGCGCTCAACGCCTTCACCCTCGGCATGTACCGCGCCTTCGACCCGAAACTGCGCGAATGGGCCGAGGACCCGTCGCTGCGGGTGGTCGTCGTCCGCGGCGCCGGCGAGCGCGCCTTCTGCGCCGGCGGCGACGTGCGCGCGGTCTACGAGGCCGGGCGCGGCATCGCCGGCGAGCGCTCGCTGACCGCGGTGTTCTTCCGCGAAGAATACGAGCTGATCCGGCGCGTCCATCGCTATCCGAAACCCTATATCGCGCTGATCGACGGGATCACGATGGGCGGCGGCGCCGGCGTCTCGGTCAACGGCCGCTACCGGGTCGCCACCGAACGCACGATCCTGGCGATGCCGGAGACCGGGATCGGCCTGTTCCCCGATGTCGGTGCGACCCGCTTTCTCAACCTTGCGCCGGGGCGGATCGGCCGCTATCTCGGGCTGACCGGCGCCCGGCTCGGCGCCGCCGATGCGCTCTATTGCGGCTTTGCCACGCATTTCGTGCCGCGCGAGCGGCTGCCGGAGCTGCTCGCGCGGCTGCGCACGGAAGCGCCCGAAGCGGTGCTGGCGGCGTTGTCCGCCGATCCCGGCCCGCCGCCGCTCGCGGCGAGACAGGCGGAGATCGACCGCGCCTTCGCCGGCGATACGGTCGAGGACATCCTCGCCGCGGTCGACGACGAGACCCGCGGCGTGCTGCTGGCCAAGTCGCCGACCAGCCTCAAGATCACCCTGCGGCAATTGACCCTCGGCCGCGGCATGGACCTCGAGGCTGCGCTCGCGCTCGAATACCGGCTGACCCAGCACGTGATGGCGGGGCACGATTTCTACGAGGGCATCCGCGCCGCGCTGATCGACCGCGACGGCCGCCCGCACTGGCGTCCGGCGACGCTCGCCGAGGTTGCCGACGCCGCGGTCGACGCCTATTTCGCGCCGCTCGGCGACGGCGAACTGCGCTTTACGTGAGGGACACTGAGGGAGACGGCGATGGCGACGATCGGCTTTATCGGCCTCGGCAACATGGGCGCGCCGATGGCGGCCAACCTGGTCAAGGCGCAGCACCGCGTCACCGGCTACGACATCGTCGCCGCGCCGGTCGCGGCGCTTGCCGAGCGCGGCGGCCACGCCGCCGCCAGCGCGGTCGAGGCCGCGGCGGCGGGCGACATCGTCATCACCATGCTGCCGGCCGGGCCGCAGGTCCGCTCGGTCTATCTCGGCCCCGACGGGATCATCGCCCGCGCGAAAAAGGGGGCGCTGCTGATCGACTGCTCGACGATCGACGTCGAAACCGCGCGCCTGGTCGCGGCGACGGCGGCGGAGGCCGGGTTCGAGATGCTCGATGCGCCGGTCTCCGGCGGCACGATCGGCGCCGAGGCGGGAACGCTGACCTTCATGGTCGGCGGGCCGGCGAGCGCCTTCGCCCGGGCCGAGCCGATCCTCAAGGCGATGGGCCGCACCATCGTCCATGCCGGACCCGCCGGCAACGGGCAGAGCGCCAAGATCTGCAACAACATGATGCTGGCGGTGTCGATGATCGGCGTGTGCGAAGGGTTTGCCCTCGCCGAAAAGCTCGGCCTGTCGGCCCAGACCCTGTTCGACATCTGCTCGAAATCGACCAGCCAGAGCTGGGCGATGACCGGCTACTGCCCGGTGCCGGGGCCGGTGCCGGCGGCGCCGTCGAACCGCGGCTATGCCCCCGGCTTCACCGCCGCGATGATGCTGAAGGATCTGCGCCTGGCCCAGGCCGCCGCGGGACAGACCGGCTCGGTCGCCACGCTTGCCGCCGGCGCCGCCAATCTCTACCAGCTCTTTGTCGATGCCGGAAACGCCGGGCTCGACTTTTCCGGCATCATGCGCCTGGTGCGCGGCTCCGCACCCGCAGCATGAAAACGAAAATTTAACAAAACTGGCGCTAGGCTCTCGCCCGACAGGTCGTCACGGCGAGGGTTCTGATGCTGAACGGGAACGGCTATCTCGAGGTGATTTCGCTCGTCGAGCGCCTTCACCGTCACTTCCTTGAGGTCGTCAAGCTCGAGCTCGACGGGCTCGGCATTCACGACATCAACAACGTGCAGGGCATGATGCTGTTCAATATCGGCGATGCCGAGATGACCGTCGGGGAACTGACGCTGCGCGGCTGCTATCTCGGCTCGAACGTGTCCTACAACGTCAAGAAGATGGTCGAGAACGGCTATCTCTCCCAGGAACGCTCGATCCACGACCGCCGGTCGATCCATGTCCGCCTGACCGAAAAGGGGCGCCAGCTGCGCGACCGGCTCGGCACGATGCACCGCCGCCACATGGAGATGCTGGCGCAGACGGCGGTGTCGGGCGAGGACCTCGACACCGTCATCGTCACCTTGCGGCGGCTCGAGCGCTTCTGGATCCGCGCCGGCGACCTGGTGCAGCGGCCCGGTCAATACGCGGCATAACCGCGCGAATTTTTCTGGTGACGGGACGGCGACGGGCTGCGAGTCTGCGGCCCGTTTCGCTTGCGCGCTACAGGAGCCGCCGATGCCGTCCTTGCCGCCGCTGATGGAGCTGGCCCCCGGGGTGAGCGCCGCCGGGGCGCTGTCCCTCGACCACATCGAGGCGCTTGCCGCCGCCGGGATCAAGGTGATCATCAACAACCGGCCGGACGGCGAAGATCCCGGCCAGGTTCCCGCCGCCGAGGCGCGCCGCCTCGCCGAGGCGCGCGGCATGGCCTATCACCACATCCCGTTCGTCGCGGCGACGCTGGGCCGCGCCGAGGTCGACGCCTTCGCCGCGGCGTTGCGCGATGCGCCGGGACCGGTCGTCGCCCATTGCCGCAGCGGCACGCGCTCGACGCTGGTCTGGGCGCTCACCCGGCTGCGCGAGGGCGAGGACCCGGCCGCGCTGGTCGCCCTCGCCGCGCGCAACGGGGTCGATATCTCCGCCCTGCCGGCGATCGCCGCCCGGCTCGGCGCGTGACCGAAGAGCCGCGCTGGCTCTCGCTCGACGCGGTCGTCGCGCTCAATCGCGAGATCGTCGCCGCGGCCGGCGAGGAGCACGCGGTTATCGACCGCGCCGCGCTGCAGGTCGCGGTGGCGCGGCCGTGGAACGTCTGGGCCTATTTCATGGACGGCGACTGCGCCGCGCTGGCCGCGGCGCTGCTGGCCTCGCTTTACGGCGCGCGGGCCTTCGCCTGCGGCAATAAGCGCACCGCCTGCCGCGCCGCGCTCGCCTTTCTCGAAGCCAACGGACTTACCCTCGCGCTCGGCGGCCACGCCCACGCCTGCGACCGGCTCTACGAGTATTTCGCCGGGCGGCTGTCGCAACGGGGGGTGGTCGAGTGGTTCCGGCTGTGGCTGGAGCCGCGCTGACTAAGCGGCGGCTCCGAAGATCTGCCGGTAAAGCTCGGCCCCGTAACTCTTCGGCAACGGCTTCGCTTGGCGGAGGCGGAAATCTGTCGCGCCGTCTTCTCCTCGATCCGCCCGCAGAAACAGAACCTGGTCGCTTTCCAGAAATGAGCGGGCGAACTCGTACATGTGCGTGACAAAAAAGACGGTCACGTCATTCTCGAGCAGCGCCGACACTATCTGCCGCGCGATTTCCGCGCCTTCCCGCTCGTGCGTTGCCGCAAAGGATTCGTTGAACAGCATCATCGCGCCGCGTCGAATGCGATCGGCGATGGCGCTCATCCTCACCAGCTCTTCGTCGAACTTGCCGCTTTGCATGTTTCGGTCTTCTTCGCGCTTATAATGCGTGAAAAGGCCGGTGCGGTGCGACGACAGGTACGCGTCGGCGGTGACGAACATTCCCGCTTGCAGCATGAGCTGCGCGAGACCGACGCTGCGCAGAAACGTCGATTTTCCTCCGCTGTTCGCGCCGGTAATAATGACGAGCGGCTTGCCATTGGCGTCGACATCGTTGCCGACCGCGGGGCGGCCCATGGTCAGGGCGAGGCAAACGTCGCGCAGATTGCGACAGAAGAAGCTGCGGGGAGCCGCGGCGGCCTCCGGAAACGAAACCGCTTCGCCGATTCTGGCAAGCTGATCGCTGAGGTTGAGACAGCCGACATAAAATCCGAGCTCCGCGCGCAACGCTTTGAAAAATCCCAGGATGTGCTCCGCGGATTGGTAAAGCGCGTCGCAGATCAGGACGAGACCGCGGTTCCGGAGCTCGCGGAACGCCTGCGCACCGGCCTCGTCGCGCGGATGCAGTTGGAGCGTGTAGCTCCGGATGCCTGGCGTCACCGCCGATTGTAGCCAGCTGAGGTCGCGCGGCTGCGGCTTGCGAAGCATCGTTCCGACGCCTTTGCCCCCGTCCCCCACCTGGGCGCTCAGAAGTATCCCCTTTCGAAAGGTTAGATTGTCGAGGTCGGCAGTTGCCGCTTCAAGATAGGCGTCGTCTAGATTGCGTTCGAGCGTCGCGAAGAATTGCCGGAAGCCCGGCGACGTGAAACGGGCGGCGCTGGCCGAGCACGCGCGGCGCAGGCGGCGAAGCACGCCGAGGCTGCTTTGCAGGGTGCGCACGGAGCTTGCGACCATCGCCGCGGCGTCCCGGCCGAGCAGGCCGAAATCCCAGCTTCGCTCCCGGCCGAAGGGTTCGGTTGCGATGCTGTAGAACTGCCGCACGCTGTCAGGGTTGGCGAGACAGTCCTTCAGGATCTCCTGCCGGTAGCGGATAGTGGCGATATCGTTTTCCCAGGCGCCGGCGCAAGCCGCCGCCACGATGTCGTAGAGGTAACGATCGCCGGCGGCCGCAGCGTTAAGCAGCACGTCCAGCTCGATGTCCTGGGCGAACGGGATCGGTTCACGTTTCGACGGAGGGGTGGCGTCGAAATCCCGATCCGGATGCATCAGAAACGTCTTCATCGCTGCAATCTGGCCCGCAACCGTTGGTAGGTGACGCCCCGTTTTTCCGCGAGCGACAGGGCGAAGGCGAGACCGTCGGCGGGTTTGCGGACGATCTCGAAGGTACGGCGGGCCGGGTCGTCCGGCATGACCGTGCTCGCCATGCTGACGGTCTTTTCGCCGAGGGTCGACAAGGCGTCGATAAAGGTCACGCACACACCGATCGCGTCCGTCGCGAGGATGCGCTGGAGCACTTTCGTGCCGAGGAAGATTTGATCGTCCAGGCTGGTCGAATTGAAGATTTCGTTAAGGACGACCGCGCTGTCGGAAGTCATGGCTTCGCAGGTCCGGCGAAGGCGGACAAGCTCGTCCGCCAATTTCCCCCGCAGGTTCGTGATCTCCTCCTCGCGCTCGAAATGGGTGAAAATCCGGTCCGGCAGAAACAAGCGCGCGTGCCTGCCGGGAACCGGGCACCCCAACCCGGCGAGAAAATGCAGTTGACCGAACATGCGGGCGAAAGTCGTTTTCCCTCCCTGATTTGGGCCGGTGACGACGATCAACCGCTCCTGATCGCGCAAGAAGAAGTCGTTGCAAACGACGGGTCGGTTTTCCCGCGTGAGTTTTGCGGCCAGCGCCAGGTCGAAGCTTCCGGAAACCTGTGTATCCTTCTTCGTTGCCGAGACTTCCGGGTAGCAGAACGGCAAGCCCGCCTGCTTAAGCGGTCCGATGAAGCCGAGATAGGCGATGTAGAAGTTAATTTCGCGGGCGAACGTCGCGATGACGTCGTCGATAAAGACCGGGTGCCGGGTCGCGTAATCGTCCAGAACCCGGAATTCCTGCGCGAAGAGACGGCCGACAAATTCCAGGATGCCTTCTTCGATGTGATTGAGCGAGAAGTCGTCGGTCGGGCGCCGGGACGGCGGCGGCTCGATCTTGGCTTCCGCGAACCGCGCGAACCGTTCGCGAATCGTGACGGTATAGTCGGGCTCGGACGCGTATTTGCGCACCGTGACCTTGTCGCCGCGGAAGAGCGTCCCGTAGCTGAGCTGCGACAGCGTGTCCCGCAGCGTGCGGGCCTGCGCCGCAAGCTCGACAAAGGCCGCGGATTTGACGTAGCGGGCGAGGTAGGCGCGGAGACCTTTGAGGCCGGCAGAGCGCAGCGTCAGGCGGTCCAGCGCCCCGAGCAACGATTGCACCGCCTCGCAGTAGAGGTGAATCGCCCGGAGATGAACCATGTGTCGATGGCATTTGTAGGAAATCTTAGCAGCATAGTCCAGGTTCGCCCCAACCGCTCGCATCGATTCGCAAAAAATGGGAAACACCTGAAAGACATCCGGGCCTTCGAGGTCGGTGAATACCGCTTGTCGATAGCGAACGATCTCCTCGGTTCTGTAGGGAGAATAAAAGATCGGCCGCAACATCTCCTCGTCGCGTTTGGCGACAATCGCGTCAACGACTTGGTCCAAGTTTAGATCGACAAAGCAGGCCGGGGGTTCGCGCCGCTCGGCGCGTGCCGTCTCGAAGCCGGGCGGGAACAGGATGGTCCGGAACCCGGCCGAAGTCGGCGTGTCGTCAGGCCGCGACCGATCGCAAAGCGGGGAAACCCGGCGGTCGGGATCCGCCGGCTCGACCGAGCGCAGGTATCCGGTGGCGGCGCCTTGCTCGCCCGCCGGTGGATCGACGCACACTAAATCACGCGGATTTGGACGGTCTGCCCTGCTCATGACCCTGCCTTGCCGCCCGCCGGGCGCGCGTTTCAATCGGCAGGAGTCATCAGCATACGGGGCGTGCGATCGGGGACTCCATCCCGATGGCGGCAGATGTAGGTCCGGCCGTCGCGCTCGTCAATGCCGGCATCCGGGCGTCCGACCGCCGGATCGGGCCGCGACCGTCGGTCGCGGCGGCGGCGCCGGAAGACCGAGCGGCGCGGCACGTGACCCGAGCGAGGCGCCCGGCCGGGGGCACTGTGTCCGACGCGCGCGACCGCGTCTCCGCCCCGGCGCGGCGCGGAACCGGCTATTTCTTGGTCCGGCCGGTGCGGCGGCCGGTGCCGCGCCCGAGGCCGATCTTTTTGGCGAAGGCCGAGCGCTGCTCGGCATAGTTCGGCGCGACCATCGGGTAATCGGGGCCGAGATTCCATTTCGCGCGGTATTCGTCGGGCGTGAGATTGTAGGTCGAGCGCAGGTGGCGCTTGAGCATCTTCAATTTCTTGCCGTCTTCGAGACATATCAGGTAATCGGGGGTGATCGACTTGCGGATCGGCACCGCCGGCTTCAGGGGCTCCGGCTGCGGCTCCGCCACTTGTGCTTCGAGGCCGCGCAGCGAATTGTAGACCGCGTGAATTACATCCGCGAGCTGTGTTGTTGGCAGCGTGTTGTTGCGGACATAGGCTGCGACCACGTCAGTTGTCATCCGCAGCAATTCCTCATCCGCCACTTTGGGTGCTGCCGATTCCGCCATTTTATACCTCGGGGGATCAATTGCATTCAGGGTGTCCCAGAATCGCAGAGCGAGTTTTTCTTGTCAACCTAAACTGCCGCGCCGGGCGAGTAATAAACTAATACCGCCGCGCCGCAATAACTTGTCGGCAAATAGGGCACGCTGTAAGGTTCATGTCAGCATGCGCCGGCCGCAATACCGCGCCCGCCGCAAGTGATTGTCCGGGCGATTGTTTCGCGCGCCTGCCCGGGTTAGGCTCGGCGGCGACTCCGACGCGAGGTCTGGTAGCCGGCTGACACCGGCGCCCGAGATATGGTAGGTTGCGCCGCACGCCGTGAAAGACTTGTCGCGTCGAGGTTTTGCCCCGGTGACCGTTTCCGAAACCACGCTCCCTGCCGGCTTTTTCGTTGACGATCTTGCCGATGCCGATCCCGATCTCGCCGCCGCGGTCGCCCGCGAGCTGGCGCGCCAGCAGTCGCAAATCGAACTGATCGCCAGCGAGAACATCGTCTCGCGCGCGGTCCTGCAAGCGCAGGGATCGGTGCTGACCAACAAGTATGCCGAGGGCTACCCCGGACGGCGATACTACGGCGGGTGCGAGTTTGTCGATGCGGCGGAGCGGCTGGCGCTCGAGCGGGCGTGCCGCCTGTTCGGCTGCGCCTGGGCCAACGTGCAGCCCCACGCCGGGGCGCAGGCCAACGAGGCGGTCTATCTGGCGCTCTTGCAGCCCGGCGACACGATCCTCGGCATGTCGCTGGCGGCCGGCGGGCATCTGACGCACGGCTCGCCGGCCAATCTATCCGGCAAGTGGTTTCGCGCGGTCGCCTATGGCGTGCGCCGCGACGACGCGCGGATCGATTACGACGAGGTCGAGCGCCTGGCCGAAACCCACCGCCCGCGGCTGATCGTCGCCGGCGGCAGCGCCTATCCGCGCATCATCGACTTCGCCCGCTTCCGCGCGATCGCCGACCGGGTCGGCGCCTATCTGATGGTCGATATGGCGCATTTCGCCGGTCTCGTCGCCGGCGGGGCGCATCCCAGCCCGGTGCCGCACGCCCATGTGGTGACGACGACGACGCACAAGACGCTGCGCGGCCCGCGCGGCGGGATGATCCTCGGCAACGACGAGGAGATCGGCCGCAAGATCAATTCGGCGGTGTTTCCCGGGCTGCAGGGCGGGCCGCTGATGCACGCGGTCGCGGCCAAGGCGGTCGCCTTCGGCGAGGCGCTGCGGCCGAGCTTTGCCGCCTATGCCCGGGCCGTCGTCGCCAACGCGCAGGCTCTCGCCGCGACGCTGGCGGAGCAGGGGCTCGACATCGTCTCCGGCGGCACCGACACGCATCTGCTGCTCGTCGACCTGCGGCCCCTGGGTCTCACCGGCCGCGACGCCGAGCAGGCGCTCGAACGCGCCGGCATCACCTGCAACAAGAACGGCATTCCGTTCGACCCGCAAAAGCCGACGGTGACCTCCGGCATCCGGCTCGGCTCGCCGGCGGCGACGACGCGCGGCTTCGGCACGCGCGAGTTCCGCCAGGTCGGCGAATGGATCGGCGAGGTGCTGCGCGGCCTTGCCGGCAATCCCCTGAACAATGGCGGCGCCGAGGCGCGGGTGCGCGAGGCGGTCGCCGCGCTGTGCGCGCGCTTCCCGGTCTATCCGGCATAGCGGCGATCTGAACAACGGAGAGGGAGATGCGCTGTCCGTTCTGCGGTGCCGACGATACCCAGGTCAAGGATTCCCGGCCAACCGATGATCGCGGAGCGATCCGCCGGCGGCGCTTCTGCCCGAACTGCGCGGCGCGCTTCACCACCTTCGAGCGGGTGCAGCTGCGCGAGCTGACCGTGGTCAAGAAGAACGGCCAGCGCCAGCAGTTCGACCGCGACAAGCTCGCCCGCTCGATCTACGTCGCGTTGCGCAAGCGGCCGCACGAGCCGGAGCGGGTCGAGCGCATGATCAACTCGATGGTGCGCCAGCTCGAAAGCTCCGGCGAGACCGAGATTCCGAGCGACATGATCGGCGAGCTGGCGATGGAGGCGCTCGCCTCGCTCGACCACGTCGCCTATATCCGCTTTGCCTCGGTCTACCGCAATTTCCGCGAGGCCAAGGATTTCGGCGAGTTCGTCGGACGGATCGCGGCGGATGGCGATTGAGGGCGCCGCCGCCGAAACGGACCCGATCCGCGACCGGGCCGCGATGCGCGCGGCCCTGGCCCTCGCCCGCCGCGGGCTCGGCACGGTGTGGCCGAACCCGGCGGTCGGCTGCGTGATCGTCAGCGAGGGCCGCGTCGTCGGCCGCGGCTGGACCCAGCGCGGCGGCCGCCCCCACGCCGAAACCGAGGCGCTGAGGCGGGCCGGCGCCGCGGCGCGCGGCGCCACCGTCTATACCAGCCTCGAACCGTGCAGCCATTGGGGACGGACCCCGCCCTGCGCCGAGGCGCTGCTCGCCGCCGGCGTCGCCCGCGTCGTCGTCGCCGTCGAGGATCCCGACCCGCGCGTCGCCGGCGCCGGCGTGGCGCGGCTGCGCGAGGGCGGGGTGGCGGTCGAGCTGGGGCTGTGCGCCGAGGAGGCGGCCGAGGTCAATGCCGGGTTCTTCTGCCGCCTGGCGCACGGCCGGCCGCTGGTGACCCTGAAGCTGGCCGCCTCGCTCGACGGCCGCATCGCCACCGCGAACGGGCAAAGCCGCTGGATCACCGGCCCGCCGGCGCGGGCGCGGGCGCATCTGCTGCGCGCGGCGCACGACGCGGTCATGGTCGGCACCGGCACGGCGCTCGCCGACGACCCGCAACTGACCTGCCGGCTGCCCGGCCTTGCCGACCGCTCGCCGGTGCGCATCGTGCTCGACCGCCGTCTGCGCCTGCCCGAAACCGCGCGCGTCTTCGCCGACGCGGCGACGGTGCCGAGCTGGGTGGTGACGCTGCCGGGCGCCCCGGCCGAACGCCGGGCGTGGCTGGAGGCCGCCGGGGTCGAGGTCATCGCGGTGGCGGCGGATGCCGGCGGCCGCATCGACCTCGCCGCCGCGTTGCAGGCGCTCGGCGCCCGCGGGCTGACCCGGCTGCTGGTCGAGGGCGGCGGCGCGCTCGCCGCCGCGCTGCTGGCCGCCGGCCTGGTCGACCGTCTCGTCTGGCTGAGCGCGCCGCTGCTGCTCGGCGGCGACGGCGTGCCGGCGGTCGCCGCGCTCGGCCTCGGCGCGCCGGCGGCGGCGCCCGGCTTTGTCCGCCTGGCGCAGGCGACGGTCGGCGAGGACGGGCTGGCAATCTACGCAAAACGCACTGGCTAATCCGCCGCGAGGCTCCTAGCTTTACCGGCATGTTCACGGGGATCATCAGCGATCTCGGCCGGGTCCGGCGGGTCGAACGCGGCGACGGGCGCGAGTTCACGATCGCCACCGGCTACGACGTCGCCGCCATCGCGCTCGGCGCCTCGATCGCCTGTTCCGGCGTGTGCCTGACGGTGGTGGCGACCGAGCCCGGCGCGTTTCGCGTGCAGGCCTCCGGCGAGACGCTGTCGCGCACCACCCTCGGCGCCTGGCGCGAAGGCACGTCGGTCAACCTCGAGCGGCCGTTGCGCCTCGGCGACGAGTTCGGCGGCCATATCGTACTGGGACATGTCGACGGGGTGGCCCGCATCGTCGAACGCCGGCCGGACGGCGAGTCGGTGCGCTTTTCCTTCGAGGTGCCGGAGCCGCTGGCGCGCTTTGTCGCGTCGAAGGGCTCGGTCGCGCTCGACGGCATCAGCCTGACCGTCAACGAGGTGTCGGGCCGGCGCTTCGGCGTCAACATCATCCCCTATACCCTGGCGCACACCAATCTCGGCACGCTGCAGCCCGGCGACGAGATGAATTTCGAGATCGACCCGATCGCCCGCTATGTCGCGCGGCTGACCGAGGAGCGCGGCGGATGAGCACGAAAGCCCCCCACCTGCTGTTTGTCGAGGCGCAGTTCTACCCGCATATCAGCGCCCTGCTGCATGCCGGGGCGGAGCGGGCGGCAAAGGCGGCGGGCGCCACGTTCGAGACGGTTTCGGTGCCGGGCTCGTTCGAATTGCCCGGGGCGATCGCGATGGCCGCAGCGGCGCCCGGCCGGTTCGACGGCTATGTTGCGCTCGGCTGCGTGATCCGCGGCGAGACCAGCCATTACGACCATGTCTGCACCGAGGCGGCGCGCGGGCTGCAGCAGCTCGCGCTGGCGGGGCTGGCGGTCGGCTTCGGCATCGCCACCTGCGAGAACGAGGCCCAGGCGCTGGCGCGAACCTCGCCCGAGGGGCGCGACATGGGCGGCAAGGCGGTGCGCGCCTGTCTGGCGATGGTGGCGTTGAAGCGGCAATTCGCCGGAGGCGGCGGATGAACGATGCCGGGCGCCGGCGCCGCGCGGCGCGCCTGGCGGCGGTGCAGGCGCTGTACCAGCTCGAGTTGAACCCGGGCGCCGGCGCCGAGGCGGTGATCCGCGAATTCGCCGGGTACCGGCTCGGCCGCGACCCCGAGGGCGAGGATTACGGTGATCCCGATCCCGCCCTGTTCGGCGAGATCGTGCGCGGCGTCGTCGGCGACCGCGACCGGCTCGACGAGGCGATCGCCGCCTCGCTCAGCGACGAGTGGCCGCTCAACCGGCTCGAAACCGTGCTGCGCCTGCTGCTCGAAGCCGGCGCCTTCGAGCTCGTACACCGCCGCGATATTCCGCCGCGCGTCACGCTCAGCGAATATGTCGGGCTCGCCCACGCCTTTTTCGACGGGCGCGAGCCGAGCCTCGCCAACGGCGTGCTCGACCATCTCGCCCGCACCTTGCGGGCCGACGAATTGTAGCCGCCGTGGCGGCGTCGGGCCTCGGCGAATTCGGCCGCATCCGGCGGTATTTTGCGCCGCTGGCGGGGCCCGGCGGGCTCGGCCTGGCCGACGATGCCGCGGTGCTCGCCTGCCCGCCGGGGCGGGAGCTGGTCGCCACCGTCGATGCGATGGTGTGCGGCGTTCACTACCTGCCGGAGGACCCGCCCGACCTGGTCGCCCGCAAACTGCTGCGGGTCAACCTGTCCGATCTGGCGGCGATGGGGGCGACGCCGCGCTTCTATCTGCTGACGACGGCGCTTCCGGCCGCGCTCGGCGACGACTGGGTGGCGCGGTTCGCAGCGGGCTTAGCTCAGGACCAGACTAACTATGGAGTCAGCCTGCTCGGCGGCGATTCGGTCGCCACGCCGGGGCCGGCGGTGTTGTCGCTGACCGCGCTCGGCGAGGTCGCCGCCGGCGCCGCGATCCGCCGCAGCGGCGCCCGGCCGGGCGACCGCATCTGGGTCTCCGGGACGATCGGCGACGCCGCGCTCGGGCTCGAGGTGCTGCGCGGCGGCCACGGCGAACTCTCGGCGCCGGATCGCGCGATGCTCGCCGCCCGCTTTCAGCTTCCCGAGCCGCGCGTCGCGCTGGGGCCGCGTCTCGCCGGCCTCGCCCATGCGATGGCCGACATCTCCGACGGGCTGCTCGCCGATCTCGGCCATATCTGCGAGGCGTCGGGGGTCGCCGCGACGGTGACCGCCGCGGCGCTGCCGCTGTCGCCGGCGGCCGAACGGATCGCCGCGGCGGAGCCCGGGCTGCGCGCGCGGGCCGCGGCGGCCGGCGACGATTACGAATTGCTGTTCGCGGCCCCGCCGGAGGCGACGCCGGCGCTCGCCGCGCTCGCCGGCGAGCTCGGGCTGCGGCTGAGCGAGATCGGCGCGATCCACGCCGGGGCGGGGGTCCGGCTGTGCGACGCGGCCGGGCGCGAGATCGCCGTCGCCCGGCCCGGCTACACCCATTTCTGATCCTTGGGATTCCGCACCGCGGGTGGTAGGAAGTTGGCGATGCCGTTCAACCGCCTCGTGCTGTGCGCCGCAACGATCCTGTGGGGTCTTGCCGGCTGCGCCTTGGCGCCCGGCCAGGGGCCGCTGCAAGCCGAGCTGTTGCAGCAGGCAACGGAGAACGGCCGGCCGCGCTTCGACGTCGTCGAGGTCGACGACCGGGTCGTCGCCGCCTTGCAGGCGCAGAAGCCGCCGCCGTTCCATTCGCATTTCAAGAAATACCAGCCGCCGCCGCAGCTGCCGATCGCCGTCGGCGACGTGCTGTCGGTGGTGATCTGGGAGAGCAGCCCCGAAGGCCTGTTCGGCGCCTCGACCGACATCCACCTCGACCCGGCCGAGATCGCCGAGGCCCTGCGCAGCGATCCCGAGGCGGCGGCGCTGATCCACCCGTCGGAGGCGCCGCTGCAGCGCGACGCGGCGATCGCGGCGCTGCGCCGCACCGCCCAGGGCCAGTACCTGCTGCAGACGCTCGAACAGGTCGGCCGGCCCGAGACGCATATCCCCGACCAGCGGGTCGGCGTCGACGGCGGCATCACCATCCCCTATGCCGGGCGCATTCCCGCCGCCGGGCACACCCCGGCCGAGGTCCAGCACCTGATCGAGGCGCGCCTCGCCGGCAAGGCGCTCGACCCGCAGGCGCTGGTGCTGGTCAAGCACAGCGATGTCAACACGGTGACGGTATCGGGCGAGCTGGTCGCCGGGGCGCGGGTGGCGCTCGACGTAGGCGGCTCCCGCCTGCTTGAGGTGATCGCCGCGGCGGGGGGCGCCCGCGCCCCGGTGCACGACACCTATGTGAGCCTGTCGCGCGACGGGCTGACCGCGACGGTGCCGCTCGCCATCCTGGTCGACGATCCGGACGAGGACATTTTCGCCCGCCCGGGGGATGTCGTGACCCTGCAGCGCCGGCCGCAGGTGCTGAGCGTGTTCGGCGCCGCCGGCAAGAACGCGGCGGTTCAATTCGACCAGGACCGGGTGTCTCTCGGCGAGGCGCTGGGCAAGGCGGCCGGCCTGCGCGACAGCCGCGCCGATCCGCGCGCGGTCTTTCTGCTGCGCTACGAGCCCGCCGCGGTCGCCCGTGCGGTCGGAGCGCAGCCGCTGCCCGACGCCGCCGCCGGCGGGCTGACCCCCGTGGCCTACCGGCTCGACCTGTCCGATGCCAAATCCTTCAACCTCGCCCAGCGCTTTCCGGTGCGCGACAACGACGTCATCTATATTGCCGAGGCGCCGAGCGAGCCGCTGCGCAAGGTGCTCAGCGTGTTCCAGAACATTACCGGCCCGCTGCTCAACGCGGTGTTGATCTGCCACCAGACCAAGTGCTGAACTAACGCACGAGGCGGCCGATTTCGTCGCTGTGGAAGGCGGCGAGGTCTTCCGGGCCGACGAAATTGATGTCGCCGGGGGTCGCGAGGGCGAGCGCGGCGAGATAGGCGCCCAGCCGGATCGCCAGATCGGGGTCGCCGTCGAGCAGCCCGTAGAGGAGCCCGGCGACGAAGGAATCGCCGGCGCCGATGCGGTCGACGATCTCGACCGGGTAGCGCGGCGCCTCGCGCAAGACCCCGCGCGCCAGCAGCAGATCGCCGCTGTCGGCCCCGGGCGGCCGCGTCAGCGCCACCAGCGGCACTCCGTAGCGCCGCGCCAGCGCCTCGGCCAGGGCCGCGCCGGATTCGGCAAAGCCGAGCACCGCCTGGGCGTCGCGCTCGGCGACGACGAGCAGTTCGAGATGCGGCGCCACCGCATCGAGCATTGCCCGCGCCGCCGCGGCGTCGGTCAGCGTCGCCCGGTAGTTGAGGTCGTAGGACAGCGGCGTGCCGGCCCGGCCGGCGAGCGCGGCGACCTCGGCCACCAGGATGCGGCAGCTCTCGCTCAACGCCGGGGTGATGCCCGACAGATGCACCCGCGCGCTGTCGGCGACGAGGCTCTGCCACGGCGCATCGGCAAGCGCCATCCCGGCGGCGGCCGAATTCTTGCGGTCGTAGATGACGCGGGCGTTGCGCGGCGGCGGTCCGGGTTCGAAGAACATCAGCCCGAGCCGCGCCTCCTCGACCCATTGCACCCAGGCGGTATCGACCCCGTGCCGCCGCGCCTCGCCGTCGACGATGCGGCCGAGCGGCCCCTGCGGCAGCCGCGACACCCAGGCGACCTTGCGGCCGAGCCGCGCCAGCACGCAGCCGACATTGAGCTCGCTGCCGCCGATGCCGACCTCGAATAGCCGCGCCTGATCGACGCGCTGCATCCCCGGCGGCGACAGCCGCAGCAGGGTTTCGCCGAGGGTGACCAGGTCGTAGCGCGGCATCGCGCTCAGCCGCGCGGGCCGCCGGCGACGTAGATCACCTGGCCGGAGACGAACCCGGCCTCGTCGCTGCACAGAAAGGCGATGACATTGGCGACGTCGCGCGGCACCCCGGCGCGGCGCACCGGGATCTCGCGGGCGCGCTCCTCCTTCCATTCCTCGGGGTCGCGGCCGAGGCGGATCGCGGTCTGCCGCGTCATCTCGGTGTCGATGAAGCCGGGCGCCACCGCATTGACGGTGATGCCGTAGCGGCCGAGCTCGATCGCCAGGGTGCGCGCCAGGCCCTGCAGCCCGGCCTTGGCGGCGGAATAATTGGCCTGGCCGCGATTGCCGAGCGCCGATACCGAGGACAGGTTGACGATGCGGCCCCAGTTGCGCTTGACCATCTCGCGCTGCGCCGCGCGCGAACACAGAAAGGCGCCGCGCAGGTGCACCGCAGCCACCGCGTCCCAATCCTCCTCGGTCATCTTGTGGATCAGGTTGTCGCGGGTGATCCCGGCATTGTTGACGAGGATGTCGAGCTGGCCGAAATGAGCGGCGATCCGGGCCACCGCGCGCTCGACCTCGTCGGCGGCGGCGACATTGGCCGCGAGCCCGAGCGTCCTGACCCCGTGCCGCGCGCCGATGCGCGCGGCCGCCGCCTCGGCCGCCCGGCCGTCGAGATCGCAGATCGCGATCGCGGCGCCGTCCTCGGCGAGCCGCTCGGCGGTCGCCTCGCCGATCCCCCGCGCCCCGCCGGTGACCAGCGCGACCCGTCCCTCGGATCGTCCCCTCATGGTTCTCTCCTTAGCTCGACTAGACAGTTAGTCTTAAATGAGACATGAATATAGGGATGTAAGAGATTGTTTTCACATCGCCATCCATCCGCCATCGACATTGTAGCAGGCGCCGGTGATGAAGCCGGCGCGGTCCGAGCACAGAAAGGCGACCATCTCGGCGATCTCTTCCGGCTCGCCCATGCGGTGCTGCGGGGTCTGGGCGAGGATGCTGTCGCCGCGCCGCCGCATCGTGTCTTCGGTCATGCGGGTGCGGATGAACCCGGGGCAGACCGCATTGATGCGGATGCCCGCCTCGGCATATTCGAGCGCTGCCGTCTTGGTCAGGCCAAGCACGCCGTGCTTCGCCGCGACATAGGCCGAGGAGGTCGGCAGGCCGATCAGCCCGGCGATCGAGCCGGTGTTGACGATGGCGCCGCCGCCCTGCGCCAGCATCGGCCGCAGCTCAGCCTTCATGCACAGCCACACGCCTTTCAGGTTGACCGCGATCATCCGGTCGAACGCCGCTTCCGACCAGTCGCCCGTCTTCTGTCCGCCGGCGGCGACCTGGTACGGCGCGATTCCGGCATTGTTGAAGGCGCAGTCGATGCGGCCATAGGCGGCGATCGTGCCGTCGACCATCGCCGCGACCGCCGCCGCATCGGTGACGTCGCCGGACAGCGAGATCGCCTGGCCGCCGGCGGCGTTGACCCGGGCCACCGTTTCCGCCGCCGCCTCGGCGGCCGCATCGGCCACCGCGACGCGCGCCCCTTCGCGGGCGAAGACCAGCGCCGCGGCGCGGCCGATGCCGCCGCCGCCGCCGGTGATCAGCGCCGATTTCCCGTCGAGCATGCCGGCCATGTCGTCCTCCCTGCCGATCCCGCCACTCTATACCGCTTCCCGCGGCGGCGGCGGTGCTAGATTGGCGCGTCGGAAACCGCGGCGGAGGGGGGATGCGGCGGGGCAGCATCATGTGGGGCGCGGCGGCGCTCGCCGCCGCCGTCGTATCGCCCGTCTCCGCCGCGGAATTGCGCCTCGCCCGCACCGTCGAATTGGCGCAATTGCCGCTGGTCGTCGCCGAGCGCCAGCACCTGATCGAGAAGGCGGCGGCGGCGCGCGGCGTCGACGGGCTGGTCGTGCATTGGCTCGATCCGGGTCGCGCCGGCGGGCTGGCGCAGCTCGCCGCCGGCAAGGCCGATCTCGCGGTGGCCGAGCCCGGCGCGTTTCTCGCCGCCCGCGAGCGCGCCGCCGGCACGCCCGCGGCGCTCGCCGCGCTCGCCGCGGTGTCGCGCGCGCCTTACGTGCTGGTCGCGCGCGATCCCGGGCTCCGGACGATCCGCGATTTTCGCGACGGCGACCGCATCGCGGTGCCGGGGAAGAGCTCGGGACCGGCGCTGATGCTGGAGATGGCGGCGTCGCGCGAATGGGGCATCGGCGAGTTCGCCCGGCTCGACCGCTTCGTCGTCGTCCGCTCCGATCCGGAAGCCGCCTTCCAGCTCCGCTCCGGCCAGGGCGAGGTCACCGCCCATTTCTCGCGCTCGCCCTACAGCGACGACGAGCTCGCCAATCCCGCGCTGCACCGGGTCATGGATTCGTTCGACATCGCCGGTCCGCACAGCGCCGCACTGGTGGTGGCGCCCGCCGCCTGGTGCGCCGCCAATCCGGCGCTGGCGGCCGCGGTGGTGGCGGCCTTGCAGCAGGCCGACCGCTTCATCGCCGACCAGCGCGGCGCCGCGGCCGAGCTGTTCGCCGCCGCGGCCAAGGACCAGGTCGCCGTCGTCGAGGACCTCTCCGACATGATCGGCGACCCCGACGTCGCCTACAGCGCGGCGCCGGCCGGGGTGCTCGGCCTCGCCGATTTTCTCGCCGCCACCGGGCGCCTCGCCGGCAAGCCCGGCGGCTGGGCCGAGCTGGCCTGCGCGGCGGGCCGCGAGCTCGCCGGAAACTGAGCCACGCGGCGGCGGTTTTGCCGTATAAAGCGGCATGGAACTGCGCATCCGCTCGATTTCCTATCTCGCCGAGGGGATCAACGGCTACGAGTTCGTCGACCCGAACGGCCGCGACCTGCCGCGCTTTTCGGCCGGGGCGCATATCGCCGTGCGGGTCGGCGGGGTGTGGCGCGACTATTCGCTGTGCAACGACCCGGCCGAGCGGCGGCGCTATGCGATCGCGGTATTGCGCGAGAGCGAGGGGGCGGGGTCGCGCCACCTGCACGACGCGATCCGGGTCGGCGACCTCGTCGAGGTGTCGTGGCCGCGCAACCATTTTCCCCTGGCCGACGATGCCGACCGGCACCTGTTCATCGCCGGCGGCATCGGCATCACCCCGATCATGGCGATGATCGCCGAACTGCGCCGGCGCCGCGCCGAGTTCATGCTGCACTACTGCACCCGCGCCCCGGAGCGTACCGCCTTTCGCGAGGAGCTGTCGCTGCTCGCCGCGCTCGGCCGCGTCGTCTTCCATTACGACGGCGGCGACCCGGCCAAAGGGCTCGACATCGCCGCCCTGCTGCGGCGGCCGGAGCCCGGCACCCATGTCTATTATTGCGGCCCGGCCGGGCTGATGAGAGCGGCCGCCGCGGCCGCCGCGCATTGGCCGGCCGAGCGCGTGCATTTCGAGTTCTTCACCGGCCCGCAGGCGGCGCCGCCGGCCGCCCTCGCCGACGACCGGCCGTTCACCGTGCGCCTCGCGCGCAGCGGCGGCACGGTCGTTGTCGCGCCCGGCGAAAGCATCGCAAAAGTTTTGCAACGTAATGGGTTGCCGATCAAAACCTCATGCGAGCTGGGATATTGCGGCACCTGTCTGACGCGCTATCTCGCGGGCGAGCCCGACCATCGCGACGAGATTCTGCGCCCCGAGGACCGGGCGCACTACCTGCTGGCCTGCTGCGCCCGGGCGAAAGGCGACGAGCTCGTGCTCGACCTTTAGCCGGCCAGGCTCTTCGCCACCATCTCGTAGGTATTGGTGCTCAGCCCCGGGGTGTCGTGGATGCGCTGAAGCTGCGCGCGCATCAGCGCCTGGCGCGCCGGATCGAAGCGGCGCCACTGGCCTAACGGCTGAACCAACCGGGCGGCAAGCTGGGGATTGGCCGGGTCGATGGCCAGCACCTCGTCGGCGAGAAAGGCGTAGCCGCCGCCGTCGCCGTCATGGAAGCGGAGCTGGTTGCCCTGGGCGAACGCCGCCACCAGGGCGCGCACGCGGTTCGGGTTGCTGCGGGTATAAGCCGGATGGCCGGCGAGGCGGCGCACCGCGGCGACGGTTCCCGGCAGGGCCGAGCGCGCCTGCAGCCCGAACCATTTGTCGATGACCAGGGGGTCGTCGGTCCAGCGCCGATAGAACTGCGCCAGCGCCTCCTCCCGCTCGGCGGCGTCGAGATCGGCGAGCACGGCGAGCGCCGCCAGCACGTCGGTCATGTTCTGCTGCGCCGCGAACTGGGCGAAGGCGAGCGCCGCGCCGGCCCTGGCGTCGCCGGCGGCGAGGTAGGCGAGGCAGGCGTTGCGCAGCGCGCGCCGCCCGATCGAGCGCCCGTCGGTGCGGTAGGGGCCGGGGTCGCCGAGCCGGCGATAGGCCTCGGCCAGCGGCTCGGCGAGGGCCGCGGCGATCGCCGCCCGCGCTTCCTCGCGCACCGCATGGATCGTCTCGACATCGACCGGCGCCATCGCGTCGGCGAGGTTGGCCTCGCTCGGCAGGGTCAGGGCCTCGGCGGCAAAGGCCGGGTCGCCGTCGCTGTCGGCCAGCGTCTGGCGCAGCGCCGCGACCAGGTCGGGATCGAGCGGCGGCAGCGGCTCGCCGCGCTGCCGCAGGGCGATGCGGTCGAGCAGGATGCGCGTCGCCGCCTGCTGGCCGGCATCCCACCGCGCGACCGGGTCGCTATCGTGCAGGGCGAGGAATTTGAGCCGGTCGAGCGGCGGGTTCTGCCATTTGACCGGGGCGGAGAAGCCGCGCAGCGGCGACGGCACCGGCGGCGCGGCGACATCGACAAAGCGGAAGGTTTCGCGTTCGCCGCGGCACACCAGCACCCGCGTGCCGGCCGCCGCCGCCGCCTCGCCTTCGAGGCGGATCGGCAGGTCGTCGCCGTTCGGGCCGATCAGCCCGAGCGCGAGCGGGATCGGCAGCGGCGCCTTGTCGGGCTGTCCCGGGGTCGGCGGGGTGCGCTGCGCAACGGTCAGCTCATAGCGCCGCGCCGCCGCGTCGTAGCGGTCCTCGATGGTCAGCTCCGGCGTTCCCGCCTGATCGTACCAGCGGCGGAAGTCCCCGAGATCGACGCCGCCGCCGTCCTGCATCGCCGCGAGGAAGTCGTCGATCGTCGCCGCCCGGTTGTCGTGGCGGGCGATATAGGTGTCCATGCCGCGGCGGAACCCGTCGGGGCCGAGCAGCGTGTGCACCATGCGGATCAGCTCGGCGCCCTTCTCGTACACCGTCGGCGTGTAGAAATTGTCGATGCGCAGATAGCTCTTCGGCTGGACCGGATGGGCGAGGGGGCCGGCGTCCTCGGGAAACTGCGCCGCGCGCAGGGCGCGGATATCGCCGATGCGGCTGACCGCGGCGCTGCCCATGTCGGCGGAGAACTGCTGGTCGCGGAACACGGTCAGCCCTTCTTTCAGCGACAGCTGGAACCAGTCGCGGCAGGTCACCCGGTCGCCGGTCCAGTTGTGGAAATATTCGTGGGCGATGACCCGCTCGATGTTCTCGTAATCGCCGTCGGTCGCGGTCTCCGGCTTGGCCAGCACATAGCGGGTATTGAAGATGTTGAGCCCCTTGTTCTCCATCGCCCCCATGTTGAAGTCGCTGACCGCGACGATGTTGAACACGTCGAGATCGTATTCGAGCCCAAACACCTCCTCGTCCCAGCGCATCGCCGCCTTCAGCGAGGCCATTGCGTGGCCGCATTTGTCCTCGTCGCCGCGCCGCACCCAGATCGCCAGCTCGACCGGCCGGCCCGAACGGGTGGTGAACCGGTCGCGCACCGCCACGAGGTCGCCGGCCACCAGCGCGAACAGGTAGCACGGCTTCGGGTGCGGATCGGTCCAGCGGGCCCAGTGGCGCCCGTCGCCGAGCTCGCCGGCGCCGTCCGGGTTGCCGTTCGACAGCAGCACCGGATAGCGCGCCTTGTCGGCGGTGATGGTCACCCGGTAGCGCGCCATCACGTCGGGCCGGTCGAGGAAATAGGTGATGCGGCGGAACCCCTCGGCCTCGCATTGCGTGCAGAAATTGCCGCCGGATTTGTACAGGCCGCTCAGCGCCGTGTTGTTCTGCGGCTCGATGCGCACCTCGGTTTCGAGGGTGAACGCGTCCGGCACCTCGGGGAGCACCAGCGTCTCGCCGTCGAAATGATGCGGCGCCGCGGCGCCGTCGAGTTTCAGCGACAGCAGCTCCAGCGCTTCGCCGTCGAGCCGCAGCGGCGCCCCGGCGCGCCGGCGGCGCAGGCTCAGCCGCGCGCCGACCCGCGTCTCCTCTTCGCCGAGCGCGAAATCCAGCTCGACCCGGTCGATCGCAAAATCCGGCGGCCGGTAGTCGGCGAGGTTGGTCGGTTGCGGCGGGGCGGCATCGCGCGGGAGATCGGGCATCGCTTCGGAACCGTGAGGGTTGGCCGGCCGCGATCATACAACGTCGGTTCGGCGGTTTCGGGATCAAAATCGTCCGATCCGGTGTTTGCCCCGAAGTTCGCAAATGTGGGGGCTACAGGTCCGGTAGACGAGAAGACAAAAATCGCCGGAGACAGGAAGGAGAGTAGAGATGAGGACAATTGCTGCGATAGCGCTGCTTGCCGGTTTGTCGGCTAGTGTGCCCGCTTTTGCGCAGACCCCGGCGGATAATGCGATTCGCGGGGGCGCCACTGGGGCGACGGCGGGCGCTGTTATTGGCTGTATTGTAACGATCCCGGTCGGCTGCGCCCCGGGCGCGGCGATCGGCGCCGCCGTCGGCGGCGGCGTCGGGGCCACTGCCGGCGCGGCGTCGCCGCCGGCCTACTACTACCCGCCGCCCCCGCCGCCGCCGCGCCCGTACTAGGAACCGGTCGCGGAGACGCGCGGCACTGTGACCAATGTAACTCGGTAACGCAGAGGACGCGAAGGATAGGCAAGGGCCGCGAAGGCGCCGAGCATCCTCCGCGTCCTTCGCGCGTCCTCTGCGACCTTCGCGCTAAAGCGCTTTCTTCCCGGGGGCCGCGCCGGTGACGCTAAAAAAGCCAAAATTCGCGGTTAGGATGCGCGCAACTGAGCGGACAACTGAGTTGCGCGTGGCGACATTATCGCGATGCATCTCAATAGGTTAAATCAAATTGCTCGTGATGTCGCCTGATAACCGCAGGTTGAATCCGGCATTTCTGCGGGTTTGCGGCAGGCTCGCCCTGTTGATTTCCTGTATTTGCAGGCGGCGCGGGAGCGCGGCCGGCGATCTCGTTCGCGCCGCGGTTGTATTGGGATGGCGGCCGCTCCGGGCGGCGGGGCGCTCAGGCAACCGCGCCGTCGGTGCAGGCGGCGAACGGCACCGGGCGCGCCAGGTAGCCGCTCGCCAGCAGCGCGCGCTGCAGGCGGAGAAACCCGTCCTCCGAGAGCGCCGGGGTTTGCGCCCACACGCCCTGCG